>Ga0255760_10000228_pt1 | contig 54776 bp, 51 predicted proteins | sample 071ome_25_FD_179960 | JGI IMG/M metagenome (GOLD analysis project Ga0255760, IMG submission 179960) | Coastal salt marsh microbial communities from the Groves Creek Marsh, Skidaway Island, Georgia - 071410BT metaG (version 2) | ecosystem: Environmental > Aquatic > Marine > Intertidal zone >...
GGATTTTTTAACCAAAAAAAGACGGTGTGAATGAGGTTGGCGTCAAGGGTTTTGGGGGCAGCAGTTGCATTAGCCATAATTATTATTTAAAAATTGATTTGTTTGTGTCGAAGATATAAAAATTGAGCATAACAAAAAGAATCTCTCCTTTTAAGAGCGGGGTGGGCTTCCATAACACCGCAAGGCTAACGATTGGTTTTAGAAGGTCAATTGCTTTTTAGTTTTTCGGCTACTTCATCATAGTATTCTTGTGTCACCACTTCAGTCCAAGTAGTTGGTTGTCCACCGCCGTATAAAGCTAAATAAGTGACATCATTCAACTTGCTTGAAGAATGCCAATGTTCCGTGTCTTTCTCACATTTGAGTATATCGCCTGTTTTCAAAATCACAGCTTCTTTTCCTCTTTCCTGATAATATGCTTCTCCATCAACAATAATTAAAACTTGTGAAGAAGCGTGTTTGTGCCAATCCAAGGTTGAGTTGGCTTTAAAGGTTGCTTTTGTGATATTATAACCTAATTCTGGATCATCGTGAATAATTGCATTCAGCCAAGCTTCCCCAATGTAATGTGTATTTGGTGCTTCGGCACCTGCTGTCAAATACGAAGAAACTTGATATGCAGAGTCTTGGGAAAATGCCGATAGTGAGACTATAAACATTAGGGCTGAAATTGAAATTCTCATTTTATACATTTTTAATTCGTTAATGTTAGGTATTTATTGCTTGCCTACAAGGGTCTCTTGTATGAGCAGTTGCGAAAAATCAGTAATAATTTTCCGCCCTAGCCGAAAGATAGCAAATTGCAATGAATTCCGATTAGGAATTCAGCCGCAATAATTTATACACTTTGTTGTAGCAGGTATGTTTATTGTTTTTTAGAGCCAAGCAAATAGAGTATTACGCTTGGTCCTGATTTTAATTTATTAATTTCCCAATCATATGTTTCAGTTCCGTTCAAATTTTCAACAAGTTTTTTCATTTCTTCAACTGAATAAGTTCGCAAAGAGGAAATTACGCCGTCCCAGAGAACAAATAATGGGACTATAGGAATAAGATATGTAAATACAATTCGTTGAATCTTAAAAGGTCTTATAAACAGTGTGGTTAGTAAAACTGATATGGGTGAAAGCAACATAGCCAAAATACTTGGAAAACTTCTTTCTTGTCCCTCAAATATGGCAATTGAACTATCGGTGTCAATGGCATTTTGAAGAATTAATCTAGCGTCTTTCGGCTTGAAATGGTGCAATGATAAAAATTGAGTTCTCAGGCCTTTAAATTCATTTGGAACACTTCTTGCATCAACGGACTTTTCCACATTTTCAAAGTTGTCCGCTTTCTCTTTTGTGAATTTGAATGCTGGAATGTTGGGGTAAAAGTCCGTCAGAATGATTTTCAAATCCGGGATATCTTTCTTCAATTCAGAGTTCAACCAAATAAGTCCACCTCCACCACCCGAACCAAAGCCTTTCAACAATTTTGCCTTTAGATTTGTTAATTTCTTTAGCGGGGGTCCTTTTCTATTTAGCCGTTGAAACACTATTTTTATACCCATGCCAGAAGCCACCCAATATACCGAAGACAATATCCGCTCACTCGATTGGCGAGAACACATCCGCATGCGCCCGGGTATGTATATCGGAAAACTGGGTGACGGTTCCTCTCCAGACGACGGCATTTATATTCTCCTAAAAGAAGTGTTAGACAACTGCATAGACGAGTTTGTGATGGGAGCTGGCAAGACTATCGAAATTAGCATTAAAGAGAACACCGTTTCGGTTCGTGATTATGGGCGGGGTATTCCGCTGGGCAAGGTGGTAGATGTGGTCTCTAAAATGAATACAGGGGGGAAATATGACACCCGTGCCTTTAAAAAATCGGTGGGACTAAACGGAGTGGGAACCAAGGCGGTTAATGCCCTTTCTTCAAGCTTTACGGTAGAATCCAACCGCGATCAAAAAACCAAAAAAGCCACCTTTGAATTTGGCAATCTGATAGAAGAGCTACCCGAAGAAGCCTCGTCCAAACGCAAAGGAACCTTAGTGCGTTTTGTTCCTGATCTACAAATATTTAAAAACTTCCGCTATCGCCTAGAATATGTAGAGCGCATGGTGAAAAACTACGTCTATCTCAACCCAGGATTGACTATAGAATTGAATGGAGAGCGGTTTTTTTCTGAAAACGGACTCAAAGATTTACTACAAGAACACAGCAGTGAAGAAGACCTGCGCTATCCCATCATTCACCTCAAGGGAGAAGACATTGAAGTGGCGCTCACCCACAGCAAAACACAATATAGCGAAGAATATCACTCCTTTGTTAACGGCCAACACACCACCCAAGGGGGTACTCACCAAGCCGCCTTTAGAGAAGGTTTGGTGAAAGTGATTCGGGAGCATTTTGGCAAAAACTATGATGCTTCTGATGTTCGAAAATCCATCATTTCAGCCGTTAGCATCAAAGTGATGGAACCGGTGTTTGAATCGCAAACCAAAACCAAGCTGGGCTCTACTGAAATGGGGGAGGGCATGCCTTCCGTACGGTCCTATATTATCGATTTTCTCAGCACCAATCTTGACAACTATCTGCATAAAAATCCAACGGCAGCAGAAGCCATTCAAAGGAAAATTATTCAAGCTGAAAAAGAACGCAAGGAATTGTCTGGTATTCGAAAATTAGCGCGAGAACGAGCAAAGAAAGCGAGTTTACACAATAAGAAATTACGCGATTGCAGGGTGCACCTCAACGAATTGAAAAAAGACCGCCGATTGGAATCTACCTTGTTTATCACCGAGGGCGACTCGGCCAGTGGATCCATCACCAAGTCGCGGGACGTGAATACCCAAGCGGTTTTCAGCCTGAGAGGAAAGCCCCTAAACAGCTATGGCATGTCCAAAAAGATTGTGTATGAAAACGAGGAATTCAACCTCTTGCAGGCGGCCCTAAACATTGAAGACAGTTTGGAAGATTTGCGCTACAATAATATTGTAATTGCTACCGATGCCGATGTAGATGGCATGCACATTCGCTTATTGTTAATTACCTTTTTTCTTCAATTTTTTCCGGAACTCATCAAAGAAGGGCATCTCTATATTTTGCAAACCCCCCTCTTTAGGGTACGCGACAAAAAAGAAACCATATATTGTTATAGTGAAACCGAGCGCCAAGCGGCTATAAGAGCATTAAAAGGTAAGCCCGAAATCACCCGCTTTAAGGGGCTTGGAGAAATTTCTCCCGATGAATTTAAACATTTTATTAGCGATGACATTCGCCTTGATCCGGTCATGTTAGACAAAAGCACCACAGTTGATCAATTGTTGCAATTCTATATGGGCAAAAACACCCAAGAACGCCAAAAATTTATCATTGACAACCTCAAAGTAGAATTGGATTTAGCCGAAGAAGCTGTTTAGTCCTTTCGCCAATTACAGCCTATTGCTATGATTTTCATTTTGTTGCTTAAACTAAAAAACACTTTTTAAGCGCTAAAAAAGTTTTTAACCGTGAACTGTTAATATCCCAGTCCCAGGGGAGGGGGCTGTATAAAGGGGAAATAGTATTTTTGAAACATTAGACCTATGGAGACGGAAGATCAAATAAATCAAGATGCCAATGCAGGTGACACTTTGGTGAAGGTCACCGGAATGTATCAAGATTGGTTTTTAGACTATGCTTCTTATGTAATTTTGGAGCGTGCCGTGCCCGTTATTGAAGACGGACTAAAACCCGTGCAGCGTCGCATTTTGCACTCCATGAAAGACCTCGATGACGGTCGCTACAACAAAGTGGCCAACATAGTGGGCCACACCATGCAATATCATCCCCACGGCGATGCCAGTATTGCAGATGCCATGGTGCAAATTGGTCAAAAGGAGTTGCTCATAGATATGCAGGGCAACTGGGGTAATATTCTCACCGGAGACAGTGCTGCAGCTTCTCGATATATAGAAGCCCGCTTGTCTAAATTTGCCCTTGAGGTGGTCTTTAGTCCAAAAGTAACCGAATGGCAACTGTCCTACGACGGAAGAAAAAAAGAACCTATACACCTTCCGGTTAAGTTTCCTTTGTTGCTTGCCCAAGGGGCAGAGGGAATTGCAGTGGGATTGTCTACCAAAATTTTACCCCATAATTTCAACGAATTATTAGAGGCTAGCATCCAACACCTCAAAGGAAGACGCTTTGAGCTTTATCCCGATTTTCAAACGGGGGGCATTGTGGATGTGCAACAATATAGCGATGGTAAACGAGGCGGCAAAGTGCGGGTGCGGGCCAAAATTAGTCAGTTAGACAAAAGCACCTTGGTCATCACCGAAATTCCTTTTAGCACCAACACCTCCAGCTTGATTGATAGTATCCTAAAAGCCAATGAAAAGGGTAAAATCAAGATCAAGCAAATTGAAGATAATACCGCCGCAGAAGTAGAGATTTTAGTGCACTTGCCCAGTGGCATTTCTCCCGATAAAACCATAGATGCGCTCTATGCTTTCACCGCTTGTGAAACTTCTATTTCACCTCTAGGCTGTTTGATTATAGACAACAAACCTCATTTTATGGGCGTGAGTGAAATGTTGAAAATTTCAACCGATCACACCGTACAAATTCTTAAAATGGAACTGGAAGTGCAGTTGCAAGAACTGGAAAACCAATGGCACTATGCTTCCCTAGAGCGTATTTTTATAGAAAATAGGATCTATCGCAATATAGAAGAAGAAACTACCTGGGAAGGGGTGTTACAGGCCATAGATGAAGGATTAAAACCTCATATTGCACACCTCAAACGACCGGTGATTGAAGAAGATTTGGTGCGCCTCACAGAAATTAAAATTAAACGAATATCAAAATTTGACCTCGATAAAGCCCAACAGAAAATTGAGGCCTTAGAAGGCGATATTGAAGAGGTTAAAAACAACCTAAACCACCTCATTGATTATGCTATTCGCTATTTTATGCATCTCAAAAAGACCTACGGTGTAGACAAAGAACGCAAAACCGAAATTCGCATTTTTGATGATGTTGATGCCAAAAAAGTGGTGGTGCGCAATCAAAAGCTCTATGTTAACCGGGAAGAGGGTTTTATTGGCACCGGCATGCGCAAAGACGAATATGTTTGCGATTGCTCCGATATAGACGATGTGATAGTGTTTACTGAAGACGGGAAAATGCAGGTGGTGAAAGTGGATTCAAAAGTGTTTGTGGGTAGAGGCATTTTGCATGTTAATGTGTTTAAGAAAAAAGACAGCCGCACCATATACAATATGATCTATAGAGACGGTAGCCGAGGTGCTACCTACATGAAGCGCTTTGCAGTTACGGGCGTAACACGAGACAAAGTCTATGACCTCACCCAAGGCACGGCACAATCTTCGGTGCTCTATTTTTCGGCTAATCCCAATGGGGAAGCCGAAGTGGTAACGGTGCTTTTACGCAACACCGGCAGTATTAAAAAATTGAAATGGGAGCTCAATTTTGCAGATTTACAAATAAAAGGTAGAAGTGTTCGTGGCAATACCGTAACGAAATATCCCGTCCGTAAAATTGAATTGAAAGAAAAAGGTGTATCTACACTCAAGCCTAGAAAAATTTGGTTTGACGAAACCGTGAAGCGCCTCAATTTAGAAGGTCGTGGTAGGCTATTGGGAGCCTTTAGAGGAGAAGATAAGCTCTTGGTGGTTTCTGATCAGGGAATGGCCAAGGTAGTGCAACCCGAAATGAGTTTGCATTTTGAAGAGAATCTCTTGCAATTGGAAAAATGGATTCCCGAAAAGCCGCTCACAGCCATCTATTTTGATGCCGAAAAGAATCGCTACTTCCTAAAACGCTTTTTGATAGAAAACGAAAACAAAGAAGACAGTTTTATCAAGGAAGAAGGCACGCTCACGTATTGCAGCTTTGAATGGCGACCCCTTTTGGAAATTCAATTTGAAAAGCCTAGGGGTAAAGAATCCTTAGCTCCTCTAGAAATTAATGCAGAAGAATTTATTGCCGTTAAAGGTTTTAAAGCTTTGGGAAATCAACTTACTGATAAAAAAATCAAAACAGTGCTTTTAAAAGAAGCCTTGCCTTATCAACCACCACAAGAAGAACCGCTGGACGAGATTGAGGTGAATGAGGAGGAAACCTTAGAGAGTGACGGAGAGGATTCTCAAATCCGATTGGATCTTTAATTTTTACGTTTAATACGCATATTGATCATTTCTACGCCTAACGAAAAGGCTATGGCAAAATACAGATACCCCTTAGGAATGGTGCCTATGCTAGTGCCCAACAACAGCGTATTAGATTGATGGGCTGCTTCTGCAATGAGCATAAACCCGATGAGCAACAAAAACGAAAGGCCCAATACTTGCAGCGAAGGGTGCTCATTCATAAAACGGTTGATGGTTCCAGCAAAGAGAATCATTAGTACAATAGAAACCACAATGGCGCTAACCATAACACCAAAAGCAAAGTCAATGCCGTTGGTCATGCCTACAGCCGTGAGTATCGAGTCAAAAGAAAAAACAACATCGATAAGCATGATTTGAAAAAGGGCGTTTAAAGTTCGCAAGGGCTTTTTTGGAGTCGTATCTGAGCTGGATTCAGACACGTGTACTTCAACTTTTTGAAAAATTTCATGCGTACTTTTATACAATAAAAATAGCCCTCCTAAAAAGAGAATGAGGGTTTCTATTGATATTTCGGAGGAAATAAAAGAGGTGCTAAACGCCATAAAGGGCTGTCGCATTTTAACTAGTAATGAAACGCCAAAGAGTAGCGCAATCCGAGTAATCATGGCTAAGAGAAGACCAATACGCATCAATTTTTTGCGTTCCTTTTGGGGAAAGCGATCGGCTAGAATGGAGATAAAAATAATATTGTCAATGCCCAGAACAATTTCTAAGAAGGTGAGGGTCAAAAAAGCACTAATGAGTTCTGAGCTAAACATAGGTAAGTAGGGATGAGTTTATTCTATTTTTTGGATGGTGCCACGTTGCACATTTTTGGTATCCCCCACCAGGGCATATTCAAAGGTGTATTCATTTTTTTGGGTGGTGAGAATTTCAATGCGAATGGGCCTTTTGTCTTGGTTAGAAACCGGATTGCGTTTGGTTAAAATACATTCGCAATCATTCACCCATCGGATATCGGCTGTATCAACTTGACCTTCATAAAATTCAACTTCATAGTCTTTATAACGCTCAAAACGGGAGGCTTTAAGAGTACCATTCACCACCGTTCTAAATTCAAAAACACCCTCGTGAAAGGGAGAACAGTTTCGTTCCACCTGATAGCAGGAAGCGAAGCACAAAAGAAAAAAGAAAACAAAAGCAGGCTTCATAGACGAAGCAAAAATACTAAGAATTTGGAGAATACTTTTTAAAACTACCGTCTTTATAAAGCGTAATAATCGCTTCAATTTCTTGGGGTTCAAATGAGTTGTTAGGAGACGGAGCTGGATCGGTTGAAGGTTTTGCTTCCGGTTTAATAGGGTCGGGTAGAGGTGAGGGTTCCCTTACATTTTGAGTGGGCACTTTTTTTTCGCCTAACAAGAGCCATGACAAATCTACATCATCAAAAGCTTCGTGAATTTTTAAAATAAATTCTAAACTGGGTTTATTGCGTTGTGCTAGTATATGTGAAACGGAAGATCGTTGCACGCCAATCCTTGTGGCAAAAGCCGACGCTGAAAGTTGCTTTTGCGACATTAATTCTTGTAACCGATATAGAAAATCAGAAGTGTTTAACATTGTAAATATACATAATTACAACCTAAAGATACAGCTTTTAATGCAGTGTAATAGGCAATTTCTAAACGAAATATAGATAAACTTTTTGTTTAAATAAAGATTATAAAGTACTGATTAATAGTTTTATACAAATAAATAAACACAATTTGTTTATAACTGTATCAAAAACGAGCTCGATTTGGATGGAATTGTAAACAATTGAGGGATCAATTAGTTTAACAATGTAAACTCATAGTTGTTTACATTTGTACATATGGCAGACATACAAGACCGCTATTTTTCACCTGATCGGTTACTTCCCTTCTTGGAAGAATGGAAAGATCTGTTCCCTATTGTTCCCTTGGCTACCTCGGTGGAACAACGTCCAATTTATGGCCTTACCCTAGGGCAAGGAAAAACAAAACTATTGCTTTGGTCTCAAATGCACGGCAATGAGAGTACTACCACTAGGGCTCTCATGCACCTCATTACTTGGTTGTTGGAACCCGCTCAAAGTGAGTTATTACACACTTTAAGTATCCACATCATTCCACAGCTAAATCCTGATGGTGCACAGGCCTACACCCGACACAATGCCGTTGGGGTAGATTTAAATCGAGATGCTATTGCTTTAAGCCAACCTGAAAGCCAATGTCTGCGCACCTATTTTGACCGCTTACAACCCGACTACTGTTTTAACCTTCACGATCAACGCACCATATATGGGGCTGGAGTATCAGGTGCTGCGGCTACACTTTCTTTTTTAGCCCCTGCGGCAGATGCTCAATGTTCCGTCACTCCAGCGCGACAAAAGGCCATGCAATTGATTGCTGCTATTTCGGCTGAGCTGAAAGAGGTGCTTCCTAAGGGTATAGGTCGGTTTGATGATGCTTTTAATCCCAATTGTGTGGGGGATACTTTTTCAACTCTTGGGGTGCCAACTCTTTTGGTTGAGGCCGGTCATTTTGCTTACGACTATGCTCGAAACAAAACGGTGACCTGTGTTGAACAAGCCCTACAAAAAGCGTTATGGTCCATTGCAAAGCAAGATTTTGATCAGTATTCAACAGCTGACTATTTGGGAATTCCAGAAAACCAAAAGGTATATTATGATCTTTTGCTTCAAGAAGCTAACCTTGAGATAGAAGGTCAAAAAAGGCCACATCAATACCTCATTTTGCAATATCTTGAGGTATTAAAAGAAGGACGTTTGTATTTTGAACCCCAAATGATTGATCATTCCGCAAGCAGACCTTCCCAACACTTTCACCGCATAGTAGAATTAACACCCGAGCAACGACAAAATCCCATTGCATTTGAAATTGACAAAATTCTTAAAAATCCCCTGTTTGATAAATTATTGTCAATAAATTCGTGATTTTATTGAAAAATAATTATTTTCGTGCCTCAATAGCAAACTATTTTTAAAATGGCTAAAATTTCTCTTGATGAGGTAGATCATCAAATATTAGATATTCTAATTGACAACACCCGAATTCCATTTACAGATATATCCAAGCGCCTATTGGTTTCTGCCGGAACCGTTCATGTGCGTGTAAAGAAAATGGAAGAAGCGGGTATAATTAAGGGGTCCTCTTTGACTTTAGACTATGTTAAATTGGGCTATTCCTTCATTGCCTATGTCGGTATTTTTTTAAATAAAACAAGTCGCACCCAGCAAGTCATCGAAGACTTAAGAGCCATACCCTATGTAACAGTAGCCCACGTTACCACAGGAAAATTCAACATTTTTTGTAAAGTGCGTGCGCGTGATACCCAACATGCTAAAGATATTATTTTTGAAATTGATGATATTGAAGGTGTATCTCGAACCGAAACTATGATTTCGATGGAAGAAAGCATAAATGACAAAAAACGTTTGATGCATCGAATTTTTAACGAAATGTAAATCCCAATTTGTACGCCACTAAAGAATGAATCGCAAGCCCAAACTCGAGCGCTTTGAACAAAAAGTGCTTTCCCGTTTTCAGATATACAACAGTTTATTTTTAACCCTTCCTTTTAAATCAATCAAAAACACTTCGGTGTTGCTGCCCCTCTTTTTTGATTACTGTAAGCGCGCCTATTCCGATGGGCTTCCTCCCAAGGCCATAGTGGAAAGCTTTATTGAACAATATACCCCCAAACTCAAGAAAAAAGAACAATTTGATTTACTCTTTCATTTTATTCAATATATAGAAAGACAGGTAGTGTTGTTTGATGCTATTGAAGATGCTGCCTATGCCCATGTGAATGATATGGGAGGTAGAGGCACCTTGCAACAAGTAAAGTCTGAGGCAGAAAACAATCAGATTACAGAAGCTTTAATAAAGCACATTGAAAACTTTAAATTGCGCATTGTGCTCACGGCACACCCCACTCAATTTTATCCAGACAATGTGTTGGTCATCATCAATGAGTTGTCTAAGGCTATTGCTAAAAATGATCTAGATACCATCAAAACCCTTTTGGCTCAATTGGGAAAAACGCCTTTCTTTAAAAAGGAAAAACCTACTCCCTATGATGAAGCTGTGAGCCTAATTTGGTATTTAGAAAACGTCTTTTATCATTCAGCTGCGCAAATATGTAACTACCTCAAAAAGCATATCTACAAAGAAAAAGCGCTCGATAATCCCATTTTCGATTTTGGTTTTTGGCCAGGAGGGGATCGAGATGGTAATCCTTATGTGACACCCGAAATAACCCTAAAAACAGCCAAACGTCTCCAGTTTTCCATTTTGCGAAACTACTATCGTGACTTGCGAAAATTAAAGAAAAAAATCACCTTCCCCGGGGTAGAGGGGCGCATTCATTATTTGGAAGAAACGGTGTTTAACTCCCTTTTTTATCCCGATAAAGTAAAAGATTTTGACTATTCCTTTTTTCTTAAAGAATTAGAAGAAGTTTTAGCCCATGTTCAAAAGGAGCACCAAGGGCTATATGCAGATGAGTTACAGGATTTAATCCATAAACTCAAATTATTTGGTTTTCATTTTGCGAGTTTAGACATTCGGCAAGATTCCCGTGTGCACAATGCTGTTTTTGAAAACATTGTTTCCCATCCAGAGAGTCAAAAGCACATTCAAAACTTACCTGATAACTATAAGCAATTAAATGCGCAAGAGCGTTGTGCTGTGCTGCCCAATTTTTCGGGTAGCATTCCACCCTCCCTTTTTGAAGATGAAATTACCCGCCAAACCTTGGAAAGCATCTACATTATGAGAGAGATTCAAGGTTTTAATGGTGAACGGGGTTGTAACCGTTATATTATCAGTAATTGTCAAACCCTAGAAAACATCTTGCAATTGTTTGCCATGCACCGCATTTGTGGTTGGTCAGAGCCCACGGTAGATTTCATTCCGCTATTTGAAACCATAACCGATTTAAAAGAGTCAGAAGAGGTGATGCGCGGACTTTTTTCAAACTCAATTTATAAAGCCCATTTAAAAAAGCGCGGTAACAAGCAAACCATTATGCTTGGCTTTTCAGATGGCACCAAAGACGGAGGCTATTTAATGGCCAATTGGAGTATCTATAAAGCCAAAGAAGCCTTGAGTGTTTTAGGAAAAGAATTTAATATTCGCATTGCCTTTTTTGATGGTAGGGGTGGACCACCTGCGCGTGGTGGCGGAAACACCCATCAGTTTTATGCCTCTATGGGAAGTGAAATTCAAGCAGATGATATTCAACTCACTGTGCAAGGTCAAACCATAAGTTCTAATTTTGGCACTTTAGATTCTTCACAATTCAATTTAGAGCAATTGGTTAGTGCCGGCATCAACAACAATGTTTTGAGACCCGGCCAAAACGATTTTTCAAAAACCGATCGACAAACAATGAATGGCTTAGCTGAAATTAGCTATAAAGCCTATCAAGACTTTAAATCGCATCCTAAATTCATTCCCTATTTGGAGCTGATGTCTACCTTGCCCTATTATGCCAAAACCAATATCGGCAGTAGACCCGCCAAAAGAGGCAAGTCTACAGCGCTTGTCTTTTCAGATTTACGCGCTATTCCTTTTGTGGGCAGTTGGAGTTTGCTAAAACAAAACGTTCCTGGGTTTTTTGGAGTAGGTTCTGCACTCAAAGCTTACAAAGACAAGGGCGCATGGGAAGAAGTTAAATCGCTATACAACAACTCTCGTTTTTTTAGAACCCTCTTGTTTAACAGTATGATGAGTCTGACCAAATCCTTTTTCCAATTGACACAATACATGGAAAAAGATAAAGAATTTGGTGCCTTCTGGAAATTGATTTATCAGGAGTATGAACTAACCCACCAGTTGTTGCTTGAGGTGACAGGCATGAGCACCCTAATGGAAAATGAATTGGCCGGAAAAGCGTCTATAAAAGCGCGTGAGGAAATAGTGTTGCCACTGCTCACCATTCAACAATATGCCTTGATGAGTATTCAAGAAATGCGAGATAGTGGTCGTTCAGATGCGGAATTAAAAAAGACGTTGGAAGCCATCATTACACGCTCCTTGTTTGGCAACATTAATGCGAGTAGAAATTCAGCCTAGATCAGACGCATAAAAAGCAAAGGCTGAAGCAAAGAGGGTTCGATCTACTTCAATATCAATGGCCGGTGATCCAATGGCCTCTAGCAATACGAAATTAACCGCTCCATTGCTGTTCTTTTTGTCGTGCTGGAGCAAGGCCAAAATATCTTTTTGCTCTTCTTGGGTAAACAATTGTTTTTCAAAATGTTTTAAAAAGGTCGTTTTTATTGCTTCCATAGCCTTCGAGGGGAGTCCCGTTAAAGCTTGAGACAAATAGGCCTCTAAGATCATGCCAATGGCTATGGCTTCACCGTGCAACAAGCGATTTCGTTTGGGGTGGGCCAAGCAAAACGATTCAATGGCATGCCCCAAGGTGTGTCCATAATTTAAAATTTTTCGCAATCCTTTTTCATACGGATCCTGCTTGACTACTTCGTTTTTTAGTTCAATTGACCTGTAGATAAAGGGGGTTATTTGATCTACCTGTAGTGCTTTTAAACTTTGCAGGGCCTGCCAATAGCCAACATCAGCAATTAGACCGTGTTTGAGCATTTCAGCAAAGCCACTTCTGAGTTCATCATGGGGAAGGGTTTCTAGCCATTGTGGCATGACCAAAACCAATTCGGGTTCTTGTATAATTCCAATTTGATTTTTTAAGACTCCCAAATCAACTCCGGTTTTGCCACCTACAGAGGCATCCACCATGGAAAGAAGCGTAGTGGGAATATTATAAAAGGCAATACCTCTTTTAAATGCACAGGCCACAAATCCGCCTAAATCAGTCACTACACCTCCTCCTAAGTTGATGAGGGCACTATTTCGATCGGCGCCTAATGCAGAAAGCTTTTCCCATAGCATTTGACAGGTTTGGAGGTGTTTATGGGGTTCTCCGGCTGGCATTTCTAGCGCTTGAGGGGTTTGATCGGGGTCAAACCACCCCAAAAAAGAAGGCAGACAATGTATTTTAGTATGTTGATCTACCAACACAAAAAGCTTTGAATACTTTTTTTCTTGCAAATGGGCCAAAAAATATTGCTGGCCTGCTGTTTCAAAAACAACTTCAGAATGATGAGATGCAATGCTTTTCATAGGTGTTGGTGTGCCACAAAAATAGCGATTTATTTATTGAGCTAAACCCCATTCAGGTTAAATGTTTTTTTACTACTTTCAATCCCACTTTTAAGCTTTGGCGCTATGAATCTAGCCAATACTGAAATTGCCTATCGCTCCAAAAGCACCACCGATTTAAAGCGTGGCTATTTTATATTTAAATTATTTCAATATCCATTTTTAATAGCGCTAGGAAAAGCAATGACAAGCTTTTTTTTATTTTTAAACTGGCCTTTACCTAGGTTAGTTCGATTTTATATTTACAACCAATTTTGTGGGGGCGCCAAGCAAGCAGATGCCTTAGAATTGGTTGCCAAGCTCTCTGCGCATGGTGTTGATTCTTGTGTGCACCATGCCGCTGAGAACAGTGTGTCTGAAGTAGGAAGTGAAAAAGCCCTTCAGGAATTTTTGGAGGTCTTGCAATTGGGAAAAAAGAGTAACGCTTTTCGTTTTTCCGTACTTAAGCCCACCAGTATTGGTGTTGCATCAATTTATGAAAAAGTGAGTGTAGGGCAGCCACTTACTCCCACAGAAACCCAACAATGGAATCATGTTCAAAATCGTTTTAGCATTTGTTGTAAAGAAGCACTGGCGAGCAATACCAAGCTTTTAGTGGATGCTGAAGAATCTTGGTTTCAGCATGCCATAGATCAGCTTTTGGAAGCCGCCATGCTCACTCACAATCAAGGAGAGGCTAAGATTTTTACTACCGTTCAAATGTATCGAAAAGATCGAATGGCCTATTTGAAGCACTTGTTAAACTTAGCGCAAAAAAACAACATTATAGTGGGAGTAAAGCTAGTGCGAGGCGCCTATCTTGTCAAAGAAACCGCATACGCTCAGGCAAAAGGCATTCCTTCTGCTCTTTGTGATTCAAAACAAGCCACCGATGCTAATTTTGAAGAGGCTTTAACTTTTATGCTTTCTAACTTGTCTCATTTTGCCTTATTTTTTGGCAGTCACAATGAAAAAAATGTACAACAAGTTGTTTCCTTTATGCAAGCGCATCAAATAGCGCCAGACCATCCGCATATTTTCTTTTCTCAACTCTATGGCATGTGTGATCACATTACGTTTAATTTAGCCCACTCGGGCTATAAGGCCGTAAAATATATTCCCTACGGCGAATTAGGTGAGGTTATTCCCTATTTGATGCGGCGTGTGGAAGAGAATACTGCAGTGATGAGTCAGTCAATACGGGAGTTAGACCTTTATCGGAAAGAAATAGAGCGGCGTCAGTCCAATGCCACCTTATAGTCCACTATGCGCACTGTTTTAGCACAATTTTCTACTACTAAATAACTTTTTTTATGGGCCGCATCAATATGATAAAGTCGACAAGAATCTCTTTTGGTGTCGCTTTTGGAGAAATCAACAGTTCCGCTGGTTAAAAGCTGTTGCACAAGGCTGTCAGTTAAAGTGTGGTATTTGGCCTTAAGAGCAGTTGGAATGGCAATAGGTTTTTCGCTTAAATTGTCTAATACTCGTGCATTGGGGCCATAGTTACAGCTTGTTTTTTTTCCACTTAAAATAAAGGTTAAGAGGATTAAACCAACGGAAAAGCCACCTAAATAATACCCCAATCGTTTTAAAAAACTAAAATTCATTTGCTTTCTTTTTTTGTAAGGCAACGTTGTGTATCACGTATTACCTCAATTTCAAAATGGTCAAAGGCAAGAGGAAGGTGGGATTCAATTTTTTCAGCCCATTCCAACAAACAATACCCTCCCGATTCAAAATATTCTTCAATGCCAATATCAGCTACTTCATCCTGATTTTCTATGCGATAAAAATCAAAATGAAAGACAGTGTCAACATTCGCTTGATATTGGTTTACCAAAGAAAAGGTAGGGCTTGATATGGTTTCCTTTACGCCCAATGCTTGACAAATGGCTTTGATGAGGGTAGTTTTTCCAGCTCCCATAGGCCCATCAATCCGAATGATTTTATGGGTAGTATGTGCCAAAAGTGTTTTGGCTATCGCTTCAATATCTGTGACCGCATAGGTTTGTTTCATGGTGTAAAAATACTATCCTCTGGGTCGCAAAACAACAAAAGGCACAATCATTTCTTCTAGGGAAATACCACCGTGTTGAAATGAATTTTTATAAAACTGTGCGTAATGATGAAAGTCTTTTTTATAGACAAAATATTGGTCTGAAGTGGCAAATATAAATTGGTCTTGTACCCGTTGACTGGGGAGTTGAAAGCTCTTGGGATCAGAACAGGCCACAATGTTTTTATGGTCGTAGGTGAGGCTAGTTGCGGCCTTGTAGCGCAGGTTGGTACTCGCTTCTTTATGAGAAATTAAAGTTACTGGATCTTCTACATTGATGGTGCCATGATCTGTGGTGAGCAGCAGTTGAAATCCAAGTGAGGCGGCTTTTTGCAGAAGGGCTTTTAGGGGGCTGTTGGCAAACCAGCTTCGGGTTAAGGAGCGGTAGGCTTTGTTGTTCGGAGCCAATTCTTTGATCATTTCCATTTCGGTTTTGGCATGAGAAATCATGTCAACAAAATTATAGACTACTACCGTTAACTGTTCATGGGTGTGATTGCCTAACTGTTTGATGAGTTGCTGCCCTTGTTTGAGTTGGGTAATTTTATGGTAGCTAAACGAAATCTTTTTTTGCAATCGCTCTATTTGGTCCTCAAGCAAGTTTTCTTCGTGGTTGTTTTTGCCCCCCATTTCATCATCAAAAAGCCACCATTGTGGATGTCTTTTGTGAATTTCTAAGGGGGTTAAGCCGGCAAAAAGAGCATTTCGTGCATAAGCTGTAGCGGTGGGTAATAGGCTGTAGTAGGCTGATTCTTCTTCTACGGCATAGAGGGAGCTTATGTCTTTAGCAATAACGCGCCACTGATCCCATCGCAAGTTATCAATAACCAAGAGCAAATGCGGTTTGCCTTCGGTTAGCTTGGGAAAAACTGCTTTTTGAAAAACCTGGTGGGAGAGTAGGGGTGGATTGTCACCCTGCATCCATTGGGGATAAGCTGTTTTAACAAACCGAGCAAATTGAGCATTGGCTTCTTTTTTTTGAGATTCAAATATTTCCAACAAACTCGTATCCTCCAAAGCTTCTAATTCCAATTCCCAAAAAACCATTTTTCTGTAAAACTGCACCCACCCTTCGTGGGTATTAATTTGACTGATTTCCTGGCTAATTTTACCAAATTCCTGTTGGTAGTTTTTGGTGGTTTTTTCGGCAATGAGGTGTTGGTGATTAAGGTTTTTCTTAAGGGTCAATAAAATTTGATTTGGATTTACGGGTTTGATTAAATAATCGGCAATTTTGGCTCCAATCGCTTCATTCATGATTTGCTCTTCCTCGTTTTTAGTAATCATAATGACGGGAAGTTGAGGCTTCTTTTGCTTTAATTCACTGAGGGTTTCCAATCCGTTTAAGCCCGGCATATTTTCATCCAATAGCACCACATCAAAATGACTTTCGGCCACTAGTTCTAGAGCATCTCTACCATTGTTGCAGGCAGTGAGCGTATAGCCCTTAGATTCTAAAAAGAGAAAATGAGGCTTGAGCAATTCAATTTCATCATCTACCCATAAAATTGTGATCCGATCCATTTGTTATCTTTGCTTAAAGTTTTATATGGGAAAGTCTTTTAAAGCCACTTATTTAAACGATCCAATTTACGGTTTTATTGCCATTGAGCATCCGCTATTATTTCAAATAATTTCTCATCCCTTTTTTCAACGCCTGCGTCACATTAAACAAATGGGATTGTCTTATTTAGTCTATCCAGGCACCCACCACACACGCTTTGAACACGCATTAGGCAGTATGCATTTAATGCAAAAGGCCATTGGGAGTTTGCGTAAAAAAAAAGTAGCCATAAGTGAGGATGAAAGCCTTGCCTTGCAAGTGGCTATTCTTCTACACGATGTGGGACACGGTCCTTTTTCACATGCTACAGAAAATGTAATTACCCAAGATATTGCGCATGAAAAAATATCGATTCAAATTTTTAAGCAACTCAATCTCGAATTTGAGGGACAACTTGATTTAGCCCTGGCCATTTTCACCAATGCCTATCCCCGAAAATTTATGCACCAACTCATTGCCGGACAAATTGACATTGATCGGTTGGATTATCTCAAGCGGGATAGTTTTTATGCCGGCACTCCAGAAGGCAACATTAATGTAGATAGACTGCTCGCCATGATGAATGTGGTAGAGGAGCAACTGGTGTTTGAGAAAAAAGGCATCTATTCCATTGAAAAGTTTTTAATGGCTCGCCATGCTATGTATTGGCAGGTTTATTTGCACAAAACCAGCTTGGTGGCGGAACTGATGTTGGTCAAAATACTAAAACGCTTTAGAGCCCTTAGTGCAAAGGACCAAGCTGCTGTTCAAATTCCCGCAGCCTTACATTATTTTTTAACCCAAAAAACCAATTTATTGGAAGAGCAAAACGCCTTGCAAACCTATTTAGAATTAGATGACAGTGACCTGCTTCAGGCCATTAAAGCCTGGCAAAACCATCCTGATTTTTTGATCAGCAACTTTAGCCAACGCTTAAAGCAACGCAATTTGTTAAAGATTAAGTTAGACTTTAGTCCCATTAAAGAGGGTCAATTTGAAGCTAAAAAAGAAGCTCTCCATGCAGAGGGCATGAGTGCATCCAAAAGTGAGGCGCTTATTTTTCAGGGGAGTGTATCCAATCAAATGTATATGCCCAAAGAGAGTGAATTCATTTTAATAAAAGACGGCAAAGAAACAGTTTCGCTGGCTCATTTTTTAAAATATTTAGATATGGACCATTTTTCAAGCCCACAAGTCAAGCATTATTTGTGCTATCCAAAGCTAAACCTTTAGCTTAAATTCTTATTTTTGCGGCAATGAAAGTAACCGCTAAAACTATTGCAGAACATCTCAATGGAAGTGTGGAGGGAGATTTTCAATGTGAAGTTTCAACTTTATCAAAAATAGAAGAAGCTGCCCCTGGTTCAATCACCTTTATTGCTAATCCCAAATATGAGTCTTATTTAAGCAAGACAAAGGCCAGCATCATTATTGTTTCCGATTCCTTTAAAGGAACCCCAAAGCAACAAACTTTTATCCGAGTGCCTGATCCCTATCAAGCTTTTACCCAACTCTTAGCCCTATTTCAAACTCATGAGAAGAAAACCACAGGCATTGCCGCTTCGGCCGCCATTAATGCTTCTGTGGTGCTGCCAGATGATGTTTATATTGGCCCTAATGTTGTGATTGAAAGCGGAGTGACCCTTCAAGCGGGAGTTTGCATTCATGCCAACTGCTATGTGGGAGAGAATGTCCGTTTGGGTTCGCAAACCGTTTTATACCCCAATGTGGTGGTTTATGCCGGCACAGAAATTGGAAATAACAGCATCATTCACAGTGGGGCCGTGATAGGTGCAGACGGATTTGGTTTTGCTCCACAAAAGGGTGGACAATATGCTAAAATACCCCAAACGGGAACGGTTGTAATTGGCCACGATGTAGAAATAGGAGCTAATGCCACCATTGATAGAGCAACCATTGGCGCAACTAAAATAGGAAGCGGAACCAAAATAGACAATCAAGTTCAAATTGCCCATAACGTTGAAATTGGAAAGCATACCGTTATTGCTGCCCAAAGCGGTGTGGCCGGATCTAGCAAAGTAGGAGATCACTGTGTTATTGGCGGACAAGTGGGAATAGTGGGGCATCTGAAAATAGGTAATCATGTCCGAATTCAAGGGCAGTCGGGTGTGACGAAAGACGTGCCTGACCATACTGATATACAAGGAACCCCAGCCATGGGCTATAAAGATTTTTATCGCTCCTATGCGATTTTTAAACGTTTGCCAGAACTGGACAAAGATCTAACCCAAATTAAAAACAATAAACCATGATTAAGAAAATAGACCTACAAAGAACCCTAGCAGAAAGTATCAGCCTTAAAGGAATTGGACTGCATACTGGCGCAGAAGTAACCCTAACCTTTAAAGAGGCACCCGAAAATACGGGATTGGTATTTGTTCGTAAAGATTTAGACCCCCCCATAAGCATTCCTGCTCTAGCAACCTATGTGGCAGAAACAGAACGGGGCACCACGCTTGAAAAAGAGGGGGTGAAAGTGCACACCACAGAACATCTTTTGGCGGCACTAGTTGGTGCTCAAATAGACAATTGTATTTTGGAATTAGATGCTGAAGAAGTTCCTATTTTAGACGGATCTTCAAAAGAATTTGTAGAAGCCATAGCTGCCTGCGGTATCCAAGAACAAAAAGCCCCTCGAGAAGTATTTGTCCCCCAAAAGCCCATTGCCTATCGTGATGAAGCCTCCGGCAGTGAATTGTTGATGATCCCAGCCGAGAAAACGTCTTATTCGGTCATGATCGATTTTAATACGAAAGTATTAGGAAGTCAAAATGCAACGCTAGAGCAACTCGATGATTTCAAAACCGATATTGCCCCTTCTAGAACCTTTAGTTTTTTACACGAACTGGAACAATTGTTAGCGCATGGTTTAATTAAAGGAGGCGATTTAAACAATGCCATTGTTTATGTGGACAAGCCCCTGGCTGAATCCACCATGCAAAGTTTAAAAAAAGCCTTTGGCAAAAGCGAAATTGCTGTAAAACCCAATGGTATTTTAGATAATTTAACTCTGCATTTCCCCAATGAAGCCGCGCGACATAAATTGTTAGATGTAATGGGTGATTTGGCTTTAATCGGCATGCCGGTGCAGGCTAAAATAATTGCCACTAAACCCGGACATAAAATTAACACCACCTTTGCAAAGCAAGTCAATATGGAAATAAAAGAGAACAGACGCAACGAGGCCCCTCTAATTGATTTTTCAAAACCACCTATCAAGGATGTTAATGGAATTATGGAGATGCTACCGCATCGCCCTCCTTTTTTATTGGTGGATAAAATTTTTGAATTGTCTGACACCCATGTGGTAGGCATAAAAAATGTGACTATGAATGAACCCTTTTTTGTGGGTCATTTTCCTGGGGAACCCGTTATGCCGGGTGTTCTTCAAATTGAGGCTATGGCTCAATGTGGCGGTATTTTACTTTTGAGCACCGTGCCAAACCCAGATGCCTATCTCACTTTTTTTATGAAAATTGACAAAGTTCGCTTTAAGCGACCTGTTCATCCTGGCGATACTTTGGTGTTTAAGTTAGATTTATTAAGCCCTATTCGCCGTGGCATTTGCCATATGTCGGGAAAAGCTTTTGTGAACGGTCAATTGGTTTCAGAAGGCGAACTCATGGCACAAATGATTAAAAAAGATAAAGTTAAAAAATGAATCAACCTTTAGCTTACATCCATCCGGGAGCTAAAATTGCCAAGAATGTTGTGATTGAGCCTTTCACAACCATCAACAACAATGTTGAAATTGGCGAAGGCACTTGGATCGGTTCTAATGTTACCATAATGGAAGGTGCTCGAATTGGTAAAAATTGCTCCATTTTTCCAGGTAGCGTTATCAGTGGTATTCCTCAAGATTTAAAATTTGACAACGAAGATTCATTGGCTATCATTGGTGATCATACAACCATTAGAGAATGCGTCACCATCAATAGAGGCACGGCCGAACGGGGGAAAACCAGAATAGGGGCCCATTGTCTCATTATGGCCTATTCGCATATTGCACACGATTGTTATGTGGGTGATCATTGCATTTTTTCAAATGGAAGCACTTTGGCAGGTCATATTGATATTGGCAATCATGTCATTTTAGCCGGACTAGTAGCCATACACCAGTTTTGTAGTGTGGGAGACTATGCGTTTATTGCAGGGGGCTCCTTAGTTCGTAAGGACGTACCTCCCTATGTTAAAGCTGCTCGAGAACCCCTCTCTTATGCGGGCATTAATTCTATTGGTTTAAGAAGAAAAGGGTTTAATACCGAAAAAATCCACGAAATTCAAGATATTTACCGCATCATTTTCCAAAGTAAATACAACTACAGTCAAGCGGCAGATTGGATAGAAGGGGAAATGAAAGCAACCCCCGAACGAGATGAAATTTTAGAATTTCTAAGAAGCTCCAAACGAGGTATAATGAAAGGATTCTTTAAAAAACTATAAACAAAATGGCAACAACATCAGATATTCGAAAAGGATTGTGTATTAAATACAACCATGATATTTTTAAAATTGTGGAGTTTCTTCACGTAAAACCCGGTAAAGGCCCAGCTTTTGTGCGTACTAAATTAAAAAGCGTAACCACCGGAAAAGTGATTGACAATACCTTTTCAGCAGGACATAAAATTGAAGATATCCGTGTGGAAACCCACAAATACCAATATCTTTACAACGACGGAGAACAATATCACTTCATGAATGTAGACGACTACAATCAAATACAATTGGAAAAAAGCATTTTAGATGTACCCGAATTATTGAAAGAAGGAGAAGTGGTAACCATTTTGATCAACACTGAAGATGGCAGACCCCTTTCTGTTGAAATGCCTGCCAGTGTGGTTTTAGAAGTGACCCATGTTGAGCCCGGTGTAAAAGGCAATACGGCCACCAATGCCACCAAGCCTGCCACTGTGGAAACCGGCGCCATTATCAATGTGCCTTTGTTTATTAATGAAGGTGATAAAATAAAAGTAGATACCGAAAAAGGAAACTATCAAGAACGAATCAAGGAATAAGCAATTAAATTGAAAGCATATTAATTAAAAATGAGTGTATTAGTAAATAAAAATTCACGAATAATAGTGCAGGGCTTTACGGGAAGTGAAGGAACTTTTCACGCCACACAAATGATTGAATATGGAACACCAGTAGTGGGAGGGGTCACCCCCGGAAAAGGCGGCCAAACCCATTTAGACAAACCGGTCTTTAATACGGTAGCAGAAGCTGTTGCAGCAGTTCAAGCCGACACCAGCATTATTTTTGTACCGCCAGCCTTTGCTGCAGACGCTATTATGGAAGCTGCTGAAGCGGGGATTAAAGTTATAATTGCCATAACTGAGGGTATTCCCGTGGCCGATATGACCAAAGCCAATCAATTTGTAAAAGCCAAAAACGCTGTGCTTATTGGGCCTAACTGTCCTGGAGTTATTACTCCTGAAGAGGCCAAAGTAGGCATCATGCCCGGATTTATTTTCAAAAAAGGATCAGTAGGTATAGTGTCTAAATCGGGTACGCTTACCTATGAGGCATCTGACCAAGTTGTGGCTCATGGATTGGGCATTTCAACCGCCATAGGCATTGGAGGCGATCCCATTATAGGCACCACCACTAAAGATGCTGTAGAGCTCTTTATGAATGATCCGGAAACAGATTGCATTGTGATGATCGGTGAAATTGGAGGTCAATTAGAAGCTGATGCCGCCCGATGGATTAAAGCCAACGGCAACGCCAAACCTGTTGTTGGATTCATAGCTGGAGAAACGGCACCCAAAGGAAGAACAATGGGTCATGCCGGAGCCATAGTAGGGGGTAGTGATGATACCGCCGAAGCCAAGAAAAAAATCATGCGTGAATGCGGGATACATGTAGTAGATTCTCCCGCCCAAATTGGCGCTAAAGTAGCTGAAGTAGTAGCATGAAATTATTAGCAGGAAAAACCGCCATTATTACTGGTGCCAGCAGAGGTATTGGGAGGGGTATAGCAGAAGAATTTGCGGCCCAAGGCTGTGCGGTAGCTTTTACGTACAACAACAATCAAGAAGCAGCTGATAGTTTAGTAGCTTCCTTGCAAAGCAGCGGTGTTCAAGTAAAGGGCTATCAAAGTAATGCTGCTCATTTTAAAGCGGCTCAAGAATTGGTGGCACAAGTGTTAGAAGATTTTGGCAGCCTTGATATTTTGGTTAATAATGCTGGTATAACCAAAGATAATTTGCTCATGAGAATGAGTGAAGAAGACTTTGATCAAGTGTTAGAAGTCAATTTAAAATCGGTTTTTAATATGACCCATGCCGTTCAACGCACCTTTTTAAAACAACGCCAAGGAAGTCTCATTCATTTGAGCTCTGTGGTGGGGGTTAAGGGCAATGCAGGACAAGCCAACTATGCTGCCTCTAAAGCAGGCATCATTGGATTTTCTAAATCGGTGGCTTTGGAACTTGGGTCCCGCAACATTAGAAGCAATGTGATTGCACCCGGCTTTATAGAAACCGAAATGACAGCCAAACTTTCTGATGAAGTGGTGCAAGGGTGGCGAGATGGAATTCCGCTCAAAAGAGGAGGAACTCCAAAAGACGTGGCCAACGCCTGTGTGTTTTTGGCCTCCGATTTATCCAGTTATATCACCGGACAAGTGCTCCATGTTGATGGAGGAATGTTAACTTAAAAAAATTTAATTATGCAAAATTTACCCAAAATCGGACTGCCTGTAATATTGTTGGTCCTCGTACTCATTATTTTTATTTCCAAATCTTCAATCAATATTGGTTATGGAGAGGCGGGTGTTTTATTTAAAACCTTTGGCGGGGGTGTAGAAACCCAAGAACCTCCATTGGGGGAAGGGTTTCACATTATTGCCCCTTGGAACAAAGTGTATGTCTACAACGTGAAACAACAAGAGTTTTTTGAAGGCAATATGCAAGTATTGTCCTCAAATGGATTGGAAATATCGCTAGACGTATCAGTGCTTTATCAGCCCAAACTAAGTGAATTGGGCTTGTTGCACAAAACGAAAGGCGAAAACTATGTAAACATTGTTTTGATTCCTCAAATTAGAGCTGTAGCTCGTTCTGTGGTGGGGCGCTATACGCCCGAACAGCTCTATTCTACTAAACGTGATGCCATCCAAAACGAAATTTTTGAAGAGACTACTAAAAATGTTGTAAGTCAACACATTCAGCTCAATGCCGTTTTGGTGCGTGATGTAACTCTGCCTGTAGCCATTAAAGAGGCTATTGAGCGTAAACTACGTCAGGAGCAAGAAGCGTTAGAATATGAGTTTCGCTTAGAAAAAGCCAAGCAAGAAGCAGAAAGACAGCGTATTGACGCAGAAGGGAAAGCCACGGCTAACCGCATTTTAAGTGCCTCTTTAACTGATAAAATCTTGCAAGAGAAAGGAATTGAAGCCACGCTAAAACTTTCAGAATCGCCCAACTCCAAAGTTATTGTGATTGGTGGTGGTGATTCCGGAATGCCTATAATTTTAGGGAATCAATAAAAAGTTTTGCAAGTTTTCATATTAAATAAATATATTTGCACAGCAAAATGAAAAAAAATAGAACACATCATCATCTCAATAGCTACAGCTCAAGCGTGTGGTAAGAGGATTTGTGTCTTAATACTATAGAACCCGTTTGAGCTTCAAGCGGGTTTTTTTTTAATACAAATGAAAACAATGGTTCGAATAGCAATACAAAAATCAGGACGTCTCAATGAAGATTCTATGGCTTTGCTCAAAAATTGTAGCATTTCCATAGACAACGGAAAAGATCAATTGAAAGCTTCTGCCCGTAATTTTCCAGTAGAAGTGTTTTTCTTGCGCAATGGCGATATTCCCCAATACCTCCGAGATGGGGTGGTAGATTTGGCTATTTTAGGCAGCAACACACTAGAAGAGAAAGGCACAGATTTAGAAATTATTGAACAACTGGGCTTTTCCAAATGTCGAGTTTCTATTGCCGTACCCAAAGAAACTTCAGTCAGTTCGCCTAAAGACCTGGAGGGAATGCGCATTGCGACTTCCTATCCCAACACAGTTCAACAATTTTTAGATAAAGAAGGGCTTAAGGCTGAATTGCACATCATTAACGGTTCGGTTGAAATTGCACCCAATATTGGCTTAGCAGATGCTATCTGCGATATTGTTTCCAGTGGCAGCACTTTGTTTAAAAACAATTTAAAAGAAGTGATTACCATTAGCCAATCAGAAGCGGTATTGGTCCAATCGCCTTTAATTCAAAAGGAGCAATTGGCAATTGTAGACAAGATTCGTTTCCGTATTCGGGCCGTTTTACGAGCAAAAAAGTCAAAATATATTTTGTTAAACACCCCAAATGATAAAATTGAAGCGGTGAGTAAAATACTTCCGGTTTTAAAAAGTCCAACGGTATTGCCTTTAGCTAAATCGGGCTGGAGTTCTTTGCACTCTGTTATTAACGAAGATGACTTTTGGGAAGTGATAGACGCCCTAAAAGCAGAGGGTGCAGAAGATATTTTAGTTTGTCCAATTGAAAAGATGGTGTTATGATGGAACGGATAGCCTATCCAAAACAAGTAGATTGGGAAGCTATTTTAGCACGCCCAACGGCCAGTTACGAAAGCTTAGAGCCCCTTGTGCGAGAGGTTTTTGATGCGGTTGCTCAGCAGGGAGACTCAGCAGTACGTGCGTATACTGAAAAATTTGACGGAGTAGCTTTAGACGATTTAAAAGTTCCTTCAGCAGCTATAGAAGCAGCAGCAAGTCAATTATCTGATGAGTTAAAGCAAGCCCTAGCTAAGGCCAAGCGAAATATTGAAGCTTTTCACCGTGCGCAGCAAACGGATCGAGTAAAGCTCAATACCCAAGAGGGGGTTTCTTGTTGGCAAGAAAAGCGTCCCATTGAAAAAGTAGGACTCTACATTCCTGGAGGTTCGGCTCCACTCTTTTCGACCATCATAATGTTGGCTATACCAGCACAAATTGCAGGTTGCCAAGAGCGAATTCTTTGCACACCTCCCGATCAAAATGGGGCAGTAAACCCCGCTATATTATATGCGGCACAACTTTGTGGCATCACTACTGTATATCGAGTTGGAGGCATTCAGGCTATTGCTGCTCTAACCTTTGGAACAAGTTCTATTCCTAAAGTCTATAAAATTTTTGGCCCAGGCAATCAATATGTGACCGTGGCCAAACAATTGGCAACTCAATATCAGGTTGCCATTGATCTGCCAGCCGGGCCTAGCGAATTGCTAGTGGCTGCTGATGACACTGCTAATCCGCATTATGTGGCTGCTGATTTGCTCTCTCAGGCCGAACATGGCCCAGACAGTCAAGTGGTTTTAGTGACTACGAGTAGCACTTTAATTGACGAGGTTCAAGAAGCTGTAAAGGAGCAACTTAAAAAATTATCTAGACGCGAAATAGCTGAGAAAGCTTTACAGAATTCCAAAGCCATTTTAATGGAATCTGATGCCGAAGCGATTGCGCTTATTAATGCTTATGCGCCCGAACATTACATTATAATGGTTAAAAACGAACAAGCCTATGTGGATGGCGTGCAAAATGCAGGCTCGGTCTTTATTGGTTCCTACACACCTGAAAGTGCTGGCGATTATGCCTCAGGCACCAATCACACCCTGCCCACTAATGGCTATGCCCGCCAATATAGCGGGGTGAATTTAGATAGCTTTTTAAAGGCTATAACGTTTCAGAAAATTTCAGCACAGGGATTGCAAGAATTAGGCCCTGCTATTGAGGTAATGGCCGAGGCTGAGGGCTTAGGAGCTCACAAAAATGCGGTTCGGGTGCGTTTAAACGATTTAATATGAAACCACTAGCATTGACTTCTCTTTTACGTCCTTCTATTCGTGCTATTAAGCCCTACAGCTCTGCACGGGAAGAGTTTGTGGGTGGAGATAAAGAAATGATTCTGTTAGATGCCAACGAAAATCCCTATCCTTCTGCGGTCAATCGCTATCCAGATCCCTTGCAAGGTGAACTAAAAAAAGCCTTATCGGCTTGGAAAAAATGTGAACCCAATCAATTGTTTTTAAGCAATGGTAGTGATGAAGTCATTGCCCACTTAATGACGGCTTTTTGCGAACCCGGAGAAGATCATATTGTGCTGGTGCCGCCTACTTTTGGCATGTATGCTGTATCTGCAAATATCTTGGGAGTAGCCCAAAAAAACATTTCCTTAACCGCCGATTTTCAATTGGATGTGGAAGCCATTTTGAAAGTATCTAATGCACATTCTAAATTGTTGTTCATACCCACTCCGAATAACCCAACAGGAAACAGTTTTAAACAAGACGACCTCTTGACCTTATTGCACTCTTTTCCTGGCCTAGTTTGTATTGATGAGGCATATGCTGAATTTTCTAAAGCAGAAAGCTTTATTTCAAAATTAAAGGCTTTTCCTAATCTAGTAGTAATGCAAACCTTTTCTAAGGCCCAAGGCATGGCCGCTATCCGATTGGGGATGACGTTTGCGCATCAAGAATTGATTGCCGTTTTAAACACCATTAAAGCCCCTTATAATTTAAATATATTGACCCAACAAGCTGCTTTAGCACAATTGCCAAAACAAGCTACAATTGAAAGTCAAGTTGCAACCCTTTTAGATGAGCGCGATCGCTTAATGGAAGCTATAGCAACGCTTGGCTTTGTGGAAAAAGTATTTCCATCGGATGCCAATTTCTTTTTAATTCGCGTAGACAACAGTCAAAAGCGTTACGAAGAACTTTTGGATCATGGCATTGTAGTTCGTCATATGACCAAGCAACCCATGTGCCAAAACACCTTGCGAATTTCAATAGGGCTTCCTGAAGAAAATGAGGCCTTACTAGAGGCTTTACACAAAATGAATAAAAAGTGAAACAAAAAGTATTGTTTATCGATCGTGATGGGACGCTGGCCTTAGAACCGGAGGACTATCAACTGGACGCCTTTGAAAAATTGGTTTTTTATCCCCAGGCATTGACATATTTGGGAAAAATAGCCCAAGAACTTGATTATGAGTTGGTGATGGTTACCAATCAAGACGGATTGGGAACCGATAGTTTTCCCGAAGAAAATTTTTGGCCCGTACACAATTTTATCTTGCAAAGTTTTGAAAACGAAGGGGCATCCTTTCAAGAAGTTTGTATTGACCGTAGTCTTCCTGCAGCTCAATCGCCTAATCGCAAACCTAGAACCGGAATGTTGCAACACTATTTGGAAGGCCATTATGACGTGGTCAATTCTTTTGTAATTGGCGATCGTTTGACTGATATGGAATTGGCTAAAAATTTAGGTTGCCAAGGGATTTTTATCGCAACAGACCAATCACTTGGAGCCCAAGAAGCATCAGAGGAAGACCTGAGTGCACATATTGCCCTCACCACAACCGACTGGAAAACAATTTATACGTTTTTAAAAGCGGGCAGTAGGGAAGCTAAGCTGGAACGAAAAACGAATGAAACAGACATTAGCATTCACCTAAATCTTGATGGCACAGGAAAGAGCGACATCCAAACGGGTTTGGCCTTTTTTGATCACATGCTAGATCAACTGGCGCGCCATGGTGGAATTGACCTCACTTTGAGAACAGAGGGCGATTTAGAAGTAGATGAACATCACACCATTGAAGACACTGCTATTGCCCTAGGAGAGGCTTTTGCAGAGGCTTTGGGGAACAAACTCGGAATGGCGCGCTATGGCTTTTGTTTGCCTATGGATGACTGCTTGGCGCAAGTAGCCCTCGATTTTGGAGGGCGCAATTGGTTGGTGTGGGAGGCTGAATTTAAACGTGAAAAGATAGGCGAAATGCCTACCGAAATGTTTTTTCACTTTTTTAAATCCTTTAGTGATGGCGCCAAAGCCAATTTGAATATAAAAGCCGAAGGAAGTAATGAGCACCACAAAATAGAAGCTATTTTCAAGGCCTTTGCCAAGGCCATTAAAGCGGCTGTGCAACGTGATGCCGATAAATTGATTTTACCCTCCACCAAAGGAATGCTTTAATCATGCAAGCAGTAATTATAGATTATGGTGCCGGCAATGTGAAAAGCCTTCAATTTGCTTTGGAGCGTTTGGGTGTGTCAGCCCCCTTGACGAGTGATGCTGAAACAGTAGCTTCGGCTGATAAGGTTTTTTTTCCCGGTCAGGGGGAGGCGAGCAATGCGATGCAAAAATTAGCAACTCAGGGTTTAATAGAAGTAATTCAAAATTTAACCCAACCCGTTTTGGGCATTTGTTTGGGCATGCAATTGCTTTGTGAGCATACTGAAGAAGGGAACACCAAAGGCTTAGCACTCATTAAAGGTGAGGTACAGCGTTTTCCTAATACCCTCAAAGTGCCTCAAATGGGATGGAACACCATTGCTTTTGAACCACATCCTTTGTTTAAACATATTGCAAACGGGGCCTTTATGTATTTAGTCCACAGTTATTATGTGCCTCTGTTGCCCGAAACCATTGCACAGTCTCACTATAATGAAAACTACAGCGTGGCCTTACAAAAAGATAATTTTTATGGGGTGCAATTTCACCCCGAAAAAAGTAGTGCCGCAGGGCAGCAACTTTTGGCAAATTTTTTAGATCTATGAGAATCATTCCTGCCATTGATATAATTGAAGGCAAATGCGTGCGCTTGTCTCAGGGGGACTATAGTACCCAAAAAATTTACGATGAAGACCCCTTGGAGGTAGCCAAATCTTTTGAAGGTGCCGGCATACAGTATTTGCATTTGGTTGATTTAGATGGTGCCAAGGCCAAGCATATTGTGAACCATAAAACCCTAGAAAAAATAGCGAGTCAAACAACCCTTTCGGTCGATTTTGGAGGAGGACTAAAAACGGATGATGATTTGCGCATTGCCTTTGACTGTGGAGCTCAGCAAATAACAGGAGGAAGCATAGCCGTGAGTCAACCCGAAACTTTTTTAGAGTGGCTGGCACAATATGGGGCAGAAAAAATCATTTTAGGGGCAGATGTGAAAGGAGAACATATTGCTACAAACGGATGGACAGCCACTTCAGACCGCTCTTTATTTGAGTTTTTAGCCTACTACCAAGCAGCTGGAATAAAAGGGGTGATTTGCACCGATATTAGTAAAGATGGAATGCTACAAGGGCCCTCTGTGTCGCTCTACAAGAAAATAATTACCCAAACAAACCTAGGTCTAATTGCCTCTGGTGGGATTACCTCCCTTGCTGATGTAGCACAATTGGAAGCCTTGGGATGTGAGGGTGCCATTATCGGAAAAGCAATTTATGAAGATCATATTACGCTTCAAGATTTGGAGCACTATATCTTGAAAAGAGGCTAGTTAAACCTAAAAAAGAACTACAAATGTTAACCAAACGCATCATTCCTTGTTTAGACATTAAAGACGGTCGAACGGTTAAGGGGGTGAATTTTGTGAATTTGCGAGATGCTGGAGATCCCGTTTCCTTGGCAGCTCAATATGCTGCTCAGGGTGCTGATGAACTGGTGTTTTTAGACATTTCGGCTACCGAACAAAAACGAAAAACCCTCTCTGAATTGGTTCTTAAGGTTGCAGCAGCTGTTGATATTCCCTTTACGGTGGGGGGAGGCATTGCCACTGTGGATGATGTAGCGGCGGTGTTGCAAAACGGTGCCGACAAGGTTTCGATCAATTCGGCGGCCGTAAAAAATCCTCCTTTAATCAATCAACTTTCACACAAATTTGGAAATCAATGTATAGTGGTGGCTATAGATGCCAAACAAATTGAGGGCCAATGGAAAGTGCATCTTGTTGGGGGTAAAGTGCCTACTGAAGTTGATCTTTTTGAATGGGCACGAGAAGTGGAAGGCCGCGGTGCAGGCGAAATACTCTTTACGTCTATGGACCATGACGGCACCAAAAACGGTTTTGCCAACAAAGCGTTGGCTCAATTGTCAGCGGAAGTCAATATTCCCATCATTGCCTCGGGTGGGGCGGGTAGCAAAGCTCATTTTAGAGACACCTTTGTAGAGGGAAAAGTCGATGCGGCTTTAGCGGCCAGCGTATTTCACTTTGGCGAAATCCCAATTCCCGAATTAAAATCCTATCTTCAAAACGAACAAATTTCAATACGACTGTAAATGCAAGAACTTGATTTTTCAAAATCGAAAGAAGGTTTGGTGCCAGCTATAGTGCAAGATGCCCAAACCAAAACCGTTTTAATGCTCGGCTATATGAATGAAGAAGCTTTGGCCAAAACACAAGAAACCCAAAAGGTCACTTTTTTTAGTCGTTCTAAAAACAGGCTTTGGACCAAAGGGGAGGAGAGTGGTCATTTTTTAGAATTGGTGAGCCTCAGTGCCGATTGTGATCAAGACACGCTATTGATTCAAGCCAACCCCAAGGGTCCCACTTGCCATTTGGGAACCGATAGCTGCTGGGGAGAATCCAATCGGCCTAACTATGGCTTTTTGTCTGCTTTAGAAAAGGTTATTGAAGATCGTAAAAACAAGCCTACAGAAAAGAGCTATGTAGCCAGTTTATTAGCAAAAGGCATCAACAAAGTGGCCCAAAAAGTGGGTGAGGAGGCCGTTGAAACGGTTATAGAAGCCAAAGATAACGATGCAAATCTGTTTTTAAACGAAAGTGCCGATTTGCTGTTTCACCTCTTGATTTTGCTGCAAGCCAAAGGGTTTTCGCTACACGATGTGGTGGATGTACTAGAGAATAGGCAAAAGTGAGTAGGCAAGAGCTTGCCTAAGGCAGGGTAATAGTTAATGGAAAGGGTTTTAGAAAATAAAGTAACACAAGCATCTTAGTGAAACGTCAAATACGATAATGGGAGGGAAGCCTCCCATTTTTTGTATCTTTAAACCATGAAGCTATCAACAGACATATTTCGCTTTTTTACGCAACTGGAAAAAAACAACAATAGAGAGTGGTTTGAGGCGCATAAACCTGAGTTTAAGGCCTTAGAAGCCTCTGTAAAGCAGTTTGGTGTTGCTTTAGAAGAAAAACTCAATAAGCATGATAGCATAGACCGTTTTAAGCTTTTTCGCATTTATCGTGATGTGCGCTTTTCTAATGACAAAACGCCCTATAAAACCCATTTTGGAATGGCTTGGCACCGCTCCAAACCCGAATTGCGAGGGGGGTATTATTTGCATCTAAAGCCTGGCGATGTTTTTTTGGCCTGTGGTTTTTGGGACCCCAATCCAGCAGACCTAAAGCGTATCCGTCAGGAAATTGATTTGGATGGCGATGAATACCGTGAACTTATTAACGAACCAAACTTTAAAAGCGTTTGGGGTGAACTCCAAGGCGAAGCCGTTAAAACCGCACCAAAGGGTTATGCTAAAGACCACCCACATATTGATTTATTGCGCCATAAACAGCATATCTTTATCAAACGCTATACAGAGAAAGATGTTAGTAGCCCAAACTTTATAGATCAACTAGATGGTGCCCTACAAGCCGTGCGACCCTTTGTGGATTTTATGAGTGCCGTGCTGACCACTAATGCGGATGGGGAAAGTTTGGTTTAGACTAACATACGGTATTCTTTTCATGGGTTTATTTTCTTCTTTGTGAATCACAATTGCGTGATTTTATTCAAAGATCAAATGATTTCTTTGCGTAGAAATTTCATTTTTTAGGTTCCTTTTTGATGGTATGTTTGATTTTTAGCATGGCTAAATTGAGTTCAATGGTAGTTTCACTAGAAGTGTCTTTGGCCAATTCTTTATTGAGAATATCTCCAATCAGGGCACCGCTTTTTTGTAGGAGACCTTGCTGTTTGGCAGTGTCTGTTTCTAGGGCAAGCGCTTTGGCAGTTTTGCTAAATTCGCGCACCTTGGCAAAGGTTTCTACAATTTGAAGTGTGGCTTGTGTGGCCTGTTTTGACTTTAGAATGGTGGCCAACATATACAGTCCTTTTTCGGTAAAAGCCTTGTAATGTGCTAATATTTATGCGGTAGATTGTGCAAATTCTTCACGTCCTTCTGGGGTGTTGAATACATCTGAACAAGTCTTGCAACCGCCCCAACCCCCAAGGGAAACCAATACTTTTAGTTGGGGATAGTTCGCTTTTAGGCCTGTTAGTTTTAGCAGCGTTAGTGAATCGGCAGCGTTGTCTAGGGCCAACCGATTGCCTTTTAAATGTAAAAAGCTATAAATCAATTGATCGACCCCTTCTAGATTAAAGTCGTCTATGCGATCGGCTCCTCCGGCGTAGTAAGCGATCACTTTAAGCGGTGAAGAAGTGGAAGAGGGGTTGCTATTTGATGTTCCGCAGCTCCATATCAAAAGAATAAAGAGTAGAAAATAAAAGCATTTTGTCAAACGAGAGAAGCAGAAGCGGGTTGCCATAGTGAATGGTTTTAAATGTTTTTTTGAGATTTAGCTAAAGGGAAGATAATCAAAATTCATCAATAGCGGCAACTTTTTAAAAGCCCAAACCGAAGTGTGAGTGCTTACTGATATTAGGACTTTTCTATTTGAAAATTCATTAAATAAAGGCTATATTTAGGGCTCTTAAAACCCCAAACAAAAGTGAGTGCTCGCCCCAATAAAAAAAACACTATTCTAAATGCGGCCTTAAAACTTTTTGCTACCCGAGGTTGTGAAGCGGTTTCAACAAAAAAAATAGCGCTTGAGGCAGCTGTGTCAGAAAGTTTAATTTTTAGACATTTTAGCAACAAAGAGTCTTTGATCAAGACACTTTATGAGCGCGAATGTGAAGCACTACAAACCCTTTGTAATCGAGTAGATAATTTGGAACATCCCAAGGTATTGTTAAGCGAAATTTTGTCTTTACCTTTTCAAATTAAAGAAAAACATTATCAGTTCTATAAATGGCATTTGAGTATGACGGGTCATCGCCTGGGCAATGAAAATCCCCTAGAACCCTTGCTAACGCCAAAACTAATTCATGCCTTTAAAGGAATTGATGCGAAACATGTTGATACCGAAGTGGCAGCCTTTTGGATCGTTTTTAATGGTTTGACACAGGCTATTATCTTAGCACCAAAAGAACATTTCATTTCTGTATACAATTGCTTAAAGGCTAAATACCAAATTTGATTCTAAAGAATTGTGTCTTGTGCTTAAATAGTTATTCTAAATCATTTTAACTTTAAAAGAAATTGAGCTATCAATTTCAAGCAGTCTCCTTTTTTTGTAGTGATTCAAATTTTGAGAAAAAATGGAATTGGTCATTATTAAAAATGAAAAAAACATAAGCACTTGTGAACCAATATATTAAACTACCTCGTCCCAATGATAATTTATATTATGTAAAGTAATAAAAAAAGATTGTTGTATCTTTAAAAGAAAAATGATTTTAGTAAACACCCCTACCATACCCAATAAAGCCATTGTAGAAACCCTAGGCATTGCCCGTGGAAGTACTGTCAGAGCACGAAATGTAGGTCAAGATATTTTTGCCGGATTAAAAAATATTATTGGAGGTGAAATTTCAGAATACACCAAACTGCAGGCACAATCCCGCGAACAGGCCTTGCAACGAATGATTGAAGATGCCGAACGCTTGGGTGCCAATGCCATCGTAAACGTGCGTCTCACCACTTCTATGGTCATGCAAGGTTGTTCTGAGATATTAGCCTACGGAACTGCTGTTGTAATTCAATGATATGAAGCTGATTCTTTTTTTGGGTGCAATAGCACTCTTGGTCTACTTGATCTTTAAACGTATTGAAGATAAGAAAGGAGAACATTTTGAAGATCGTGACAATTAAGGAATTTTCTTGCCTAAAAACACATTTACTCCAGAAGCTATAGGATTTCCGCTGCTGCGTCTAAAACTCACCACTTGACCGGTATGGTAGAGGGCATCGGCCAAAGGACCGTTGAGCAAATGCCAAAGCGGATAACTCGATTTTTTGCCCTCTATTTCGAATATTACTTCAAGAGATGCCATGGTTTCAGTTGGCATATTTCTAAACGTTTGGGCTGCTTTTTGGAGGTATAATAAAGTTTCTTTGCGCAAACTTATATAGTTTTTTGGCATTCCTTGAGGTGGTCTTATGTTGGGTTCGTTTTGAGAAATCTTAAAAATAGTTTCACTAAGACTGTAAAGGTGTTCTATGGTTTCTAAAGTGGATTTTCCTTTTTCCGAAGGTCGATAGGCTAAATCTTCTTTTCGTAAATCTAGACTTGCCCAATAATAGCGAAATCCAAGGCCCTCCACGGTTCGCGCTATCAATGCAGCGGGATCGTAGTGATTGGGTGCCGGAGGAATTTCAGCAAACGGAAGCGATTGTTCTTGTGCCATAAGCGAGAGTGTTAAAAAAAAGAAGAGAACTGATATACAAGCTTTTTTCATTGTATTTTTGTTGTAGGGTCTTGTTGCCCAAGGTATTAAAATACGTTCAATGTCCGCCAAAAAAATATCCAGTTTTGAAGAGCTTTCTAAAATTCAATTTGAAAATTTAGCTCCCGACCCTGATCCCCTACCCGAATCTCCCGAAGTTTTCGAAAAGCAAACCTTAGAGGCTCATTTTAGCAATAAAGGCAGGGCCGGAAAAACCGTTACCCTAATTAAAGGGTTTGAAGGCGAACATGCGGAACTTAAAGCCCTGGCCAAAAGCCTAAAAAATGAGTTTAAGGTGGGCGGCACTGTTAAAAATGGTGAAATAGTAATTCAAGGGAATATGCGAGATAAACTCATTGCCTATCTCAAATCACTCGGACATGAGGTGAAACGTGTGGGTGGTTAGGCCTCCAGAATTTTAGTGACCCGCTAAGAATTAAATTACCATTGAATTGGCAAATTGCCATGGCTTTGCATATAGGCGTTGGTTTTACTAAAATGTTGGTTGCCAAACCAATATCCTCTATTGGCGCTTAAGGGTGAAGGATGGCCGCTGGTTAAAATTTTATGCTTTTCAGCTGCAATCAAACTTTGCTTCCTTTTAGCAAAGCCCCCCCACAATAAGAAAACCACACCTTCTAATTCAGTTGAAATGGTGCGAATAACAGCATCAGTAAATTGCTCCCACCCCCTATTTTGATGACTCCCTGCCTGATGGGCAGCCACAGTGAGGGTGGCGTTGAGCAACAAAACCCCTTGAGAAGCCCAAAGGCTTAAATCGCCACTTTTAGGGTAGGGTTTGCCTAAGTCCTGTTCCAATTCCTTAAAGATATTTACGAGTGAAGGTGGGTGTGCTATTCCATTGGGAACCGAAAAACAGAGTCCATTTGCTTGCCCAGGACCATGATAGGGATCTTGTCCTAAGAGCACCACTCGAACCGATTCAAAAGGACAAGCATTAAAAGCATTGAAAATAGCACTTCCTGGTGGATAGCACCTACCGCTTTGATAAGCCGTTTTAACAAATTCTACAAGCTTTATAAAGTAGGGGGCTTCAAATTCCGACTGTAAAACCTTTTCCCAACTTGAATCTATTTGCACCGTCATAGATTTCTTACATTTGCAGGGCTAAGGTAAGAAAATTTGCATGGGATATTGTCCAAAGAAAACCATTGAAGACCTTGAATTTAAAGAGGTATTGCAACAAGTTGCCTCATTTGCCATTACACCCCTTGGAAAGGCTCATTGTTTGGCACTCACCCCACAATTTGAGGCTGAAATTTGTCTTGCTGAACTGCAAAAAGTAGCCGAATTCACGGCTTCTTTTGACAATGAAAACCGCATTCCTAATCACGGATTTGAAGATGTTTCCTCAGCTTTTCCTTTGCTTAAAATTGAAAACAGTGTTTTAGAAATCCAAAGTTTCCGTGACTTTGCAGCCAACGCCACCACCACCCATATCCTTTTGCAGTTTTTTAAAAAATTTAAAACTTACTATCCGCAACTCTATGCTTTAGGTGCTGATTTGCCCCTGGAAAAGGACATTAAAAGCGAAGTGGATAGTGTGATTGATCGCTTTGGTGAAATTCATAACAACGCTTCAGAAAACCTCTATCAGATCAGAAAACAGTTGCAAGGTTTACGTGGAAAAATCAGCAGCAGTTTTAACAAAGCCCTAACTCACTACAACAACTTGGGCTATCTAGATGATATCCGAGAATCAATTTTAGACAATAAGCGGGTGATGGCCGTTAAGGCTATGCACAGAAGAAAAGTGAAAGGGGCTATTATGGGAAGCTCCAAAACGGGCAGCATCGTCTTTATGGAACCCGAAGCTACAAATGCCCTAACGCGTGAATTGCAAAACCTCCTATTTGAAGAAACCGAAGAAATTAAAAAGATTTTAAGTCAACTGACCGATTATTTTCGTCCCCTACTTCCCCTTCTTCAAGCCCAACAAGCCTATCTACTTGCCTTAGACGGCTTTTATGCAAGAGCCAAATATGCCGAAGCAATTGAAGGTGTTCTACCCGAATTCAGCCAGTCCCAAGAACTATACTATAAATCGGCCTATCATCCTCTGCTCCTGTGGGCCAATCGTTTGGAGAATAAACCTACCTATCCACAAGATATAACCCTATCGCCCGAACAGCGAATTGTGGTCATTTCAGGACCCAATGCGGGCGGAAAAAGCATCACACTAAAAACCATAGGGCTCCTTCAACTCATGCTGCAAAGTGGCCTTTTAATTCCGGTTCACGAAAGAAGCAAAGGCAAGTTGTTTCAACAAATTTTAACGGATATTGGTGACAACCAATCTATTGAAAATCATTTAAGTACCTACTCTTATCGCTTGCAAAACATGAAGTCCTTTTTAAAGCTTTGTAATAGCGAAACCCTATTTCTTATTGACGAATTTGGAACAGGTTCTGACCCGGAATTGGGGGGTGCTCTTGCAGAAACTATGCTAGAGGATTTTTATGAGCGCAAAGCGTTTGGACTCATCACGACTCACTATGCCAATTTAAAGGCTCTTGCTGATGAAATGCCTGCCATGGTGAATGCCAATATGCAGTTTAACAATAAAACTTTAGAGCCCATATTTAAACTCGTTATGGGTGAAGCCGGAAGCTCCTTTACGTTTGAAGTAGCCCAAAAAAATGGACTACCCTTCAACCTAATCAATCGGGCTAAGAAAAAAATGGAACGAGGAAAAGTTCGCTTTGATGCCACTATTGCTAAACTTCAAAAAGAGCGTAATCAAATGGTATCTACCCAAAAGAATCTTAAAGAAAAAGAATCGAAAGCCGCTCTGGAAGCCGATAAAATGAATACTCTCAATGCGAAACTTCAAAAAAAACTCAGCGACTATCAAGAGTTGTTTGATCACAATCAGCGCATGATCGTTTTAGGCAATAAATTTAACGATGCAGCCGAACGTTTTTTCAATACCAATAAAAAAAGACCCTTAATTGCCGAGTTGTTGCGCCTAACCGAAAGTGAAAATGCCAAGCGCAAAAAGAAAACAGCAGCCATCGCAAAAAAGGAGCGTGAGCAAAAGAAAAAAACCGCCCAGCTTTTAGAAAAAGAAATAGTGAAGGTGCGGAAGGAGAAAAAGGAACATCAACAAAAACCCAAGCCAAAACCGCAACCTAAAGTGGCAATTTTAGTCGGAGATCAAGTGCGGTTAACCGATGGACGTGCCGTGGGTGTGGTGGAAGTAATTGAAAAAAAGCGCGTAGTGGTTAATTATGGGGCTTTTACCACCGAAACCAAATTGGAACAATTAGAGTTTGTGCAACGCAAAAATAAAAAATGAAGTTTGTAATCGTATTTTACGATGGACCCTGTGTTTTGTGTAATTTTTGGGTGCGCAAGCTTTGTCGGTGGGATCGCTTTGATCGACTGCGATTTACTTCTTTAAACAGTGCCTATGCCAAAAAGTTTTTTTTAGAAAAGCCAACTCCCTACTCAACCCACGAGGCCATCATAACTTGGGATGCTCAAAAGGGCTATAAAACCGAAGCGGAGGCTGTTTTTTGGATTCTAAAGCAACTTCCCCGCCCCTGGAAAATTTTTTTATTTTTTCAATACTTCCCGAACATCATAACCAAAAGGCTCTATCAATTTATTGCCCAAAATCGTTATCGGTGGTTTGGCGCCCATCCTGATTGCCCACTCCCCACCCCCAATTTTTCACATAAATTTTTGTAATATTGTTAACGCACCTTTTAACCCGAACACCATGAAAGAATTCAAAAAATTTATTCGTAGAGGAAATGTAGTAGATATGGCCGTGGGACTTATTTTGGCTACCTATTTTGGCGCCATTGTAAAGTCTTTAGTCAATGATATTCTAATGCCACCAATTGGATTGCTCCTAGGTGGTGTAGATTTTAGTGCCTTAAAAATTGTCATTCAAAAAGCAACAGCAGATTCGCCCGAAGTGGCGCTACTGTATGGCACTTTTATCAATACGATCATTACTTTTTTACTTGTTTCTTTTGCCATATTTATGGTTGTGAAGGCCTATAATAAAGCCCAAGAACGCTTTAAAAAGGAAGAAGCTGTTGCCGCTCCTCCAGCTCCTTCAAAAGAAGAAGCCTTGCTCACGGAAATTCGTGATCTACTTAAGAAATAATTTAGCTTTTTTTACATTTTATAAAGAGGATAAGCATCTCCTAACCCGCTGAACATAACCCGAAAAATAAAGGGAAGCTATTTGTCTTTAGGATAATTGTCGTCCCAGTTTTTAGCTATGGGTTCTTTTTTTAGTTTGCCGATCGATTTAGCCACTATCATAGAGACTGCTGCATCACCGGAGACATTGGTAATGGTTCTACACATATCTAAGGGTCGGTCAATGGCAAAAATCAATGCCAAACCCGCCTCGGGAATACCTGCTTGTCCAAGCACAATGACTAACATGACCATGCCTGCACCCGGCACAGCGGCTGTTCCAATAGAAGCTAAAGTTGCTGTTAAAACGATGCCTAATTGTGCTTCTAGCGACAAACCCAATCCAAAGGCCTGGGCAATAAAAACGGCAGCCACAGCTTGATAAACACTAGTCCCGTCCATATTGATGGTAGCTCCTATAGGCAATACAAAACTGGCAACTTCTTCATCCACACCTAAATGTTCTTCTACACGTTCCATTGTTACGGGTAGTGTGGCTGCACTCGAGCTGGTTGAAAAGGCTAAGAGTTGAGCAGGAGCAATACCCTTCAGAAAAAAGGAAGGACTGCGTTTGGCGAATACTTTTACGAGAAGTATATAAATAAAAATCATGAGGGTCAAACCAATCAAAAGCGTGATGGCATAAAGACCCAAGGCTTGAAACAATTCCAAACTGGGTGATTCTACAATTAAAGCAGCCAAAAGGGCAAAGACACCATAGGGAGCTGCGAGCATGATTAAATCAATTAATTTTAAGATGACTTCATTAAAGGCATCAAAGAATGCTTTGACCGGTGCGGCTTTCTTTTCAGGAATTAGAATTAAACCTATGCCAAAGAAAATGGCAAAGAAAATGACCTGCAACATATTGCGGTTGTTGGTGGTAGCTTCAAAAATATTGCTGGGAACTAAATCTACTAAGGGCTGTAGGGGGCCCTTTTCGCGTTGCTGTTGCGCCACCATTTGTTTTTCTTGAGCGCTGTCTTGATAGGCAACAAGTAATTCTTCTCGAGTATCTTCCCCTATTTGTTTTCCGGGCTCAATTAAATTTACCAAAAGAAGTCCTAAAACCACTGCAATCACGGTAGTACAGATGTAAATTCCAATGGTGCGCCCCCCCATTACCGAAAGTTTTGAAATATCTTTTAGATCAGATACTCCTTTGATAAGCGAGCCCAAAATCAAGGGCATGGCAATGAGTTTGAGAGAATTGATGAATATTGTTCCAAAAGGTTTAATCCAATCTGACACAAAAGTAGGACCAAAAGAAAGCCTAGAAAAGAATACTCCAAAGAGTATCCCGGCAAACATACCGATTAAGATTTTCCAGTGTAGGGCAAGTTTTTTCATAAGTAAGATTATTTTTGGATGGTTCTATTCAGTAGGGTAAAATCGGCTAAAACTAATGCCGCCATAGCCTCCACTATGGGCACTGCTCGTGGCACCACACAGGGGTCATGACGGCCTTTGCCTTGCATGGTCACCCTATTGCCCGCTTTATCAATAGTATCTTGTGCTTGCATAATGGTTGCAACGGGTTTAAAGGCCACATTAAAATAAATATCCATACCATTAGAAATACCCCCTTGAATACCCCCGGAATGGTTGGTTTGGGTAGTGCCGTCAGCATTAAACAAATCGTTATGGGCACTACCACGAAAGGTAGCGCCAGCAAAACCACTGCCATATTCAAATCCTTTCACAGCATTTATAGACAGCATGGCATGCCCCAATAAGGCGTGTAGTTTGTCAAAAGCAGGCTCACCTAGTCCCACGGGTACATTTTGAATAACCGCACTTACAACACCACCCACCGTATCGCCGTCTTTGCGCACTTCCTTGATATAATCCTCCATTTGCTTGGCCACTTGAGGGTCGGGACAACGAACAGGATTCTCTTCTATGTGATTAAAATTGAGTTCTGTATAGGGTTTTTCTATGCCCAGGGTTCCAACTTTAGAGACATAGGCTGTAATTTTAATGGGGTCTAACAACTGTTTGGCAATAGCTCCGGCCACAACCCTGCTGGCGGTTTCTCTGGCAGAGCTTCTGCCACCCCCGCGATAGTCCCGAAAACCGTATTTCTGATCATAGACATAATCTGCATGAGAGGGGCGATAGCTGTCTTTTATGTGGGAATAGTCTTTTGATTTTTGATTGGTGTTGTAAATAGCAAATCCAATTGGTGCTCCGGTAGTTTTCCCCTCAAAAAGACCCGAAAAAAAGTGAACTTCATCGGGTTCTTTGCGTTGGGTTACTATGGCCGATTGACCAGGTTTTCTTCTGTTTAATTCATGTTGTATGGCCTCTAAATCAAGGGTAAGACCAGACGGACATCCGTCTATAACCCCTCCGATAGCTGGGCCGTGTGATTCGCCAAAAGTGGTGAGTTGGAAAAGTGTACCAAATGTGTTTCCCGCCATAATGCTAATTAAAACCACAAATATACAGCAATCTGTTCAGCAGGCAGAACTTGTGCTTTATAAAAGTGCATGGTATAAAATGCTAATAGGGTGTTGAGCTTCCCGTTGGGTGCCGTCTTTTATTTGGTGTCTACAACTTGTGCCGTTGGCCGCAATGAGAACCTCAGGTTCACTGCGCCTTATGGCTGGAAACAATCGCTCCTCTCCTATTTGCATGCTTAATTCATAATGTTCCGATTCATAACCAAAGGAACCCGCCATTCCACAACATCCCGAATTAAGTAAGCGAACAGTATAATTTTCGGGTAAATTTAAGGCCGTAAAAGTATCAGCTGGGCTACCGAGGGCTTTTTGGTAGCAATGAGCGTGAATTTTAATGGTCTTAGACTCTTTGTGAAAGGACTTGGAGCTGATGCGATTAGCCTTATGTTCTTCGGCAAGAAAAGTTTCGATTAGAAAACAATGTTGGGCCAATTCGGCGGCCTCTTTCTTGTTGGAGTTTAATTTTAAATATTCATCCGTAAAACAATACAAGGCCGAAGGTTCAATAAATAGCAAAGGAGTTGCCGCACTAATTTTATCAGCATATTGTGCATGGTTAATACGTGCATATTTTTGCGCTTGTTCTAAAAAGCCTTTGGATAGATATGTTCTGCCACTAGGAACAAAGGGTAACAAATGAACCTGATAGCCTAATTGATGGAGAAGGCTAGTGGCCTGTTGGGCCAAATGAGTTTCTGAATAGTTGCTAAATTCATCAAGAAACAAATAAACTTCTTTTATAGGATTTTTTAATATATTGTTTTTTAGTTTTTTACTAATCTCTTTCTCAAGTTTTGGTAGCGATCTTTTTGTGCTAATTCCTAGCGCTTTTTTAATGCTTTTACCTACTAAACCAGAATTAACCACAGCATTTTGAAGTCCTCTAAAAGGTTGCAAATAACGATTGAGAAGTGGATAGTGTGCAAAAATTTTATCCCGTAAAGAGCTCCCGTGTATTTTTTGATATTGATAGTTAAATTCAGCTTTATAAGTAGCCATATCAACACTACTCGGACATTCACTGGCACAAGCTTTACAACTCAAACAAAGCGCTAAGGCTTCTTTTAATTCAGAACTATCAAAGGGTTGTTCTGCTTTGGGGTTTGAGAGCACTTCTCGAAATATATTGGCTCTCCCTCTAGTGCCGTGCAATTCTTCTTTGGTGGCGCGATAACTCGGACAAAGGGTGCCTGAAGGTGCCGTAGTTCGGCAGTTTCCTGCTCCATTACATTTTTCAACTGCCCGCAACAACCCTAAATCATTCGAAAAATCAAGAAAAGTGTCAGGATGTTTTTGTTCTGTTTCAAGTGGAGTGCGCAAATTTTGATCCATGGGCCAAGAGGCTACAATTTTCCCGGGATTAAAAAGACAATGAGGATCAAAAATTTTTTTCACCTGATTTAAAAGAGCAGCATTTGCTTCTCCTAAAACCAAGGGAATAAATTCTGATCGTACAATTCCATCACCGTGCTCCCCACTTAAGGAGCCGTCATATTTTTTGACCAATTGAGCTACAGCCTTTGTAATGGCTCTAAAATCTTGAATTCCTTGAGTTGTTTTTAAATTTAAGATAGGACGCAAATGCAATTCTCCTGCTCCCGCATGAGCATAATAAACAGCTTCTTGTTGAAACGATTCCATGATACGCTGAAATTCGGCAATATAATCGGCTAACTGTGCCACAGGAACCGCTGTATCTTCAATACAGGCCACCGCTTTTTCGTCTCCTATCAAATTACCCAAAAGCCCTAAACCAGCACTGCGCAAATATTGGGCAGCGGCAATTTCATCTCCCCATAAGCGCACCACTGCATAGGCGCACTTAGATGTCGCTATTGAGGCCTCTAATGCTTCTAGCTCTTGGAGCAATTCCTTTTTGGAATCATGTCGCAATTCTAGCATCAATATGGCTTTGGGGTCGCCTTGTATAAAAAATCGATTTTTGCGAAAAGAAGGATTGTTTAAAGTGCAATCTAATATGGTTTTGTCCATCAATTCACAGGTATACAAATGGTGTTCCATGCAAGGAACAACCGCTTCCATAGCTTTTTGAATACTCTCAAAATGAACAGCAAGTAGCACTTGTTCTGGAGGAGGCAACGGATCTAATTGAAGGGTGATGGAAGTCGTAAATGCTAAAGTGCCTTCACTTCCAGCTAGAAGTTTCGCTAGGTTAAGAGGAGCTCCCTTTTCCGAAAAAGGAGCTTGTTCAATAAGGGCGTCAACCGCATAGCCCGTATTGCGACGGTGCACACTAGAATGAGGATAGTTGCTCCGAATTTCTTCTTGAACCGCTTGGGGAGACAGCAACTGAATTAGTTCACGGTAAATGGCTCCTTCTAAATTTTGTTGTTCTTGTTTTTGTGCTATTGCCGCTGCAGACAGCGCTTCAAAAACAGCCTTACTACCATCCGACAAAAGCGTTTCTAATCGCAAAAGTTTATCGCGTGTAACCCCATATCTAATGGAAGTTGTACCTGAGGAATTGTTGCCAACCATGCCCCCTATCATGCAATAGGCAGATGTTGACGTATTGGGGCCCAAAAAAAGGCCATAGGGAGCTAAAAATCGATTGAGATCATCACGAATCACACCGGGTTGAACCGTAACCGTTTTGTTTTTGAGATCAACAGAAAGTATATGGGTGAAATGTTTAGAGACATCTACCACAAGACCCTCTCCCACACATTGCCCAGCCAGAGAAGTTCCAGCAGTTCTAGGGATTATGCCAATTTGATGTTGGGCAGCAAAGGTGATGATTTTGGTTAAGTCTTCTTCATTTTTGGGATATATAACCCCCAAAGGTCTTTTTTTATAAACAGATCCATCTGTAGCATAAAGCATTTGATAATGCTCCTCTGTATGGAGTTCACCCTCCAGTTGACTTTTTAATTCATTGAAACTAAAATGGACTTCTTTGGTTTGCATAATTCTCGCCTCGCTAAAATAGAGATAAGTTTTTCATTATCTTTTTAATTTTTACCTTTGATTAGATTTTTTTTCATGAAAACAACCTCCCTGACCCTAGTACTAGCCACTCTTTTTTGGAGTTGTGGCTCAAATGACAAGAATTACGAAATTTTCGGCGAAATAGATATTGAGACCGGAAAAACCATTTATCGCATTGCTGCTGATGCCAACAATCAGCCCGTAATGATGGATTCTGCCACCATAGACAAAGGTGCTTTTACCCTCAAAGGGCCAATTGCTGAACCCACTATTAACTTTATTCAAGTGGAGGGCATCCAAGGAAATTTCCCTATCATTTTGGAAGGGGGTAAAATTAATTTGACCCTTTATAAAGACAGCCTAACAGCTTCTGTGGCCAATGGCACCGTTTCGAACGATGATTTTATGAAATACAAATCGGAAACAAAGGCCTATATTAAATCTATCAATGCCATAGGCAATGACATGCAACAAGCTCTAATTTTAAAAGACTCCTTGTTGATGTTAGATTTAAAAACGGAATATGATGGTGTGCGCCAACAAATTCAAGACTATGAATTGAATTTTATTGAAAGTAATCCCGATTCCTATGTATCGGCTCTTATCTTAGAACGATTTGCGGCTTCCAAGGCCGTTGAAAAAGAACGTCTACAGACGCTTTATGATGCTTTTAGTGATCGCATTAAAAACACACCTTCTGGAAGATCAATTGCCACTTTTTTAAACCAACCTGCCAGTCCACCAAAGGTGGGTGAATTTGCTCCTAACTTTGAAGGCCCCACCCCTACTGGAAATCAATTGGCGTTAAAAGGCAATTTGGGAAAGGCCACGCTGCTTGAATTTTGGGCCAGTTGGTGTAGACCTTGTCGTGTTCAAAACCCCAATTTAGTAGCCTTGCACCAAAAAATGGCTCCAAAAGGGTTTAAGATTATTGCCGTTTCCCTCGATAAAACAAAAAACAGTTGGCTTCAAGCCATAGAAGATGATGGCTTGGTTTGGGATCATGTTTCACATTTGCAACATTGGAATGACCCTATTGCTAAACAATATCACATTCAACAAATTCCAGCTTCTCTTTTACTTGATGCAGAAGGCAAAATTGTAGCTAAAGATCTCAATCCAAAACAGCTTGAAGCAAGATTAGCTATGTTGTTAGAATAGTGGGTTAACGCTGACGAAAAAGCCAAAAGCCAACCCCCAAAGTTGTGATCATTAAGTAGAGAAGAGTTTGCTTAGCTTCTATAAAAAGCCCTGGTTCAAAGGCCAAAGACACCACCACCCCACTTAGTGCCCCTCCCAAATGGGCTGTATGCCCAATAGAATCGTTTTGTTTTTTCATGCCATAAAGTGAATAGGCCACATAGCCCGCTGCAAAAGCAAATCCGGGTATGGGTAGTGGAATAAAAAACAGATATAGCTCTAGGGCTGGATAAAGCAAAATGGTGCTAAAAACAATTCCCGTCACGGCACCACTAGCTCCAACAGCAGCGTAGTGTGCTGCCTTACGATGATAGACGGCTGCAAATAAATTTCCGGCAATCAAACTGCCAAAATAAACCACAAGAAAACGTTCTACCCCCAAACTTTGCACCACCGCATAGCCAAACAAATAGAGGGTATACATATTAAAAAAAAGATGCATCCAACTCACATGCAAAAATGCTGATGACAGGTAGCGATAATAATTTTTGGAACCGAGATGGGCGATGTCAAATTTATAACGATTAAAAAAACTCAAATTGTTAAATCCAATATAGCTTACCAGGGTATTTACTGCTATTAAAATGCCAATCACTAAGGGTACAGAGTTTCCCAAGAATTTATTTTTCATCAAAAATAGAAATTGTTTTGTTCTTTGCCTCCTAGCAATACCACATACTTAGGTTTTATTTATCTTTAACCCACAAATCAAATCATTTTGGACGCCGTTTTATACTACATAGCCTATCCTTTTCTTTATGTTATTTCCAAGCTTCCTTTTTCTGTGTTTTATGCGCTATCAGATGTGGTGGCTTGGCTCCTCTATAATGTCATTGGCTATAGAAAAGCGGTGGTGCGTAAGAATTTAACGCTCGTATTTCCGGAAAAATCTGCTGCGGAACGCAACGCAATTGAACGTGAATTCTACACCCATTTAAGCGATCTTTTTTTAGAAATGATCAAAAGCTTAAGCCTCTCTAAAGAAGAAATGCAAAAACGGTTTAAGGTTAACAATATAGCCGTGCTCACACAATTTGAGGACAAGCAAAAAAGCTGTTTTATCATGTGTGGTCACTACGCCAGTTGGGAATGGATGATGTCCTTGGGGTATCATATACAACATATTGGATATGGCATCTATACGCCGCTGTCTAATGTATATTTCGATCGTTTAATGCAGCGTATCCGAAAAAAGCACAAAGCCTATTTAATTTCCCGCTATGCGATTCGGGAAACTCTTCAAAAGCACCAGGCGGAAAAGCATTTAGGGATTTATGGTTTTGCGAGTGATCAATCGCCCAGACCCACAGAAAAGACTTATTGGCGTAGCTTTTTGGGTATAGAAGTACCCGTTTTTACGGGCGCAGAGCGTTTAGGGCGTGAGCACAACATTCCCCTTGTTTTTGGCGCCGTAAAAAAAGTTAAAAGAGGTTATTATGAACTTGAATTAACCTTGCTAAGTGAACAACCTAAGGAAGAGCCTCTCTATCAAATTACAGACAAATTTACAGCCTTGTTAGAGGATCAGATAAGAGCCTACCCGGCCTATTATTTTTGGACCCACAACCGCTTTAAATTTGCCTCAAACACTTAAGGCTTTTAGTTTTTGAACAAATTCTTCAGCCAATGCGGTGGCTGTTTCTTGTGTATTGGCTTCCGTATAAATGCGAATGATGGGTTCAGTATTGGATTTTCTCAAGTGTACCCAACCGGCTTCAAAATCAATTTTAAGCCCATCAACGGTGGTTATTTTTTCGTTTTGATATTCTTTTTCAAGTTGGCTTAATAGATCCTCTGGCACAATGCCTTCCGACAAGGTTAATTTGCTTTTTTCCATAAAAAAGGCCGGATAGTGTTTTTTTAAAGCAGACACCTTCAGTTGCTTTTTAGCTAAGAGCGAAAGAAAAAGAGCAGTGCCCACCAATGCATCACGACCATAGTGAAGTTGAGGATAGATCACCCCGCCATTGCCTTCTCCTCCTATAACAGCATTTTTGGCTTTCATTAGCTGCACCACATTCACCTCTCCTACTGCGCTGGCATAATAAGATTGATTATGTTGTTGGCTCACTTCTGCCAGCGCTCGGGTAGATGAAAGATTGGAAACCGTTGTTCCAGGTGTTTTTTGCAACACATAGTCGGCGCAGGCCACAAGCGTATATTCTTCCCCAAAAAGGGTTCCGGTTTCATCCATAAAAACCAATCGGTCTACATCTGGGTCTACTGCTATCCCAAAATCAGCTTGTTCAGCCACCACTACTCGAGCCAATTCTGTTAAGTGTTCTTTTAGCGGTTCTGGATTATGTGGAAAATGTCCTGTGGGTTCACAATAAAGAGGAATTACTTCTGCACCCAGGGCTTCCAAAAGCAACGGAATGGCAATACCTCCCGAAGAATTGACCGCATCTACTACTACTTTAAACCCTTGCTCTTTAATTTTATCTACTTCTAAAATGGGAAGTGATAAAGTGGCTTCTATGTGTTTTGATAAGGCATTGTCTCGACTACTAATAGAGCCTAGTGAGTCAACAGAAGCATAAGGAAAGTTTTCTGTTTGGGCATAGCGAAGCACATCTTCACCCGATTGGGCATCAATAAATTCGCCTTTGTTGTTTAATAACTTTAAAGCATTCCATTCTTTAGGGTTATGACTGGCAGTGATGATGATTCCACCTGCGGCTTCTTCCCACATGACGGCCATAGCAACTGTGGGGGTGGTAGATAAGTCTAGCGTTATAACGTCTAATCCTAAACCAACCAATGTTTGATTGACCAATTGATGCACCATGGCACCTGAAATACGAGCGTCTCGACCGGTCACTACCTTAAGAGAAGTAGTGTTGTGGTTTGCCAACAGCCACTGCCCATAGGCCGAAGTGTAGCGCACCACATCAAGCGGGGTTAGATTTTCTTCAGGTATGCCACCAATCGTGCCTCGAATACCCGAAATTGATTTTATTAATGTCATAGGGTACAAATAGGGTTACGCATGCTAAGATAGGGCATGTTTTTATACCTCCATCCTTTTTGCAAATAGTGTTACATTTAATCCATGAATTTTTTAGCTCATGTCTATTTATCAGGAAATGATTTGGAGTTGGCTATGGGCAATTTAATTGCCGATCGCATCAAAGGGAATCGTTTATGGCAATGCAGTGCGAAAATACAAGAGGGTATTTTATTGCATCGGGCTATTGATCTTTATACCGATGCACATCCAAATTTTAAGCAATGTGCCAAAAAACTGTTTGCTACCCATAGACATTATGGTCGGGTTTTGGTCGATATGTTTTTTGATCATTTTTTAGCTAAAAACTGGAACGATTATCATGCAGAGACTCTCTCTGAGTTTAGCGAACGCTTTTATGTCTACCTAAAAGAAAACCAAAAACAGTTGCCTGCAGATTGCCAATCGCTCGTTAAGCACCTCATGGCGCAAAACTGGTTTGGCGCCTATGAAAGCCTTGATGGATTAGAAAAAATTTTAAGACAAATGGAAAGGCGCACCCAATTTGAATCCAATTTAGCAAGTGGCCGTTTGGTGTTAAGTGAAAATTATTCTTTTTTTGAGTCCCAATTCAAGTCCTTTTTTTCCGACATCACCTCTCATTTTAACCTTGTTTCTAAATGTATCGATTAATATTCCATAGTCTAACAGGACTTCTTTTTGTCTTATTCGTTTTTAGCTGCACGCCACAACCCCCTATTCGGGCAGCGGTAGTTTCAGCCCGCCTAGAGGCCTCTGAAATTGGGGTGCAAATCATGCAACAAGGCGGAAATGCTTTTGATGCTGCAGTAGCCACCCATATGGCATTGGCGGTTTGCTACCCCAATGCCGGAAATTTAGGCGGTGGTGGTTTTGCTGTCTTTCGAACAGCCTCTTCTACCGTTGGCAGTTTAGACTTTAGAGAAAAAGCACCCCTAGCGGCCTCACGCGATATGTATCTAGATGAAAATGCAGAAGTCATTCCTGAAAAGAGCACTCTTGGGGGGCTTGCAGTGGGAGTTCCTGGTTCTGTTGCTGGCATGTATGCTCTTCATCAGAAGTTTGGCAAACTGCCCTGGCATAAGGTCATTGCCCCCGCGCAGGAGCTAGCAGAAAAAGGATTTGTTATAACGCAAAGACAAGCAGATGGCTTAGCCCAAAAACAACCAGAAATAGTAGCCCTCAATGGAGACAACATACCTTTTACACAATCTGTTAAAGCCAAAGACACCTTTCGAAATCCAGCCTTAGCAAAACTCATGCAAACTATTGCAAAGGAGGGGCCAAAGGCTTTTTATGAGGGGTCTCATGCGCAAGCCCTAATAAACACCATAAACACCCATGGTGGTATATTTAGTTTAGAAGATTTGAAATCTTATGAACCCGTGTGGAGAGAACCCATTCGCTTTCAATACAAAGATTTAACCCTATATTCCATGGGGCCTCCATCCAGCGGGGGCATTTGTTTAGGGCAACTCATGGGGATGATCGAACCCTATTCCATAGAACAATATGGCTTTCATTCTGAAAAAGCCGTTCAGCTTATGATTGAAGCCGAAAGAAGGTCTTTTGCAGATCGAAGCCTTTATTTAGGCGATGTTGATTTTGTCTCTGTTCCTACAGAACAGCTTTTAGACCGGGAATATTTACAAAAACGAATGAACTCTTTTTCTTTTGAAAAGGCCACTCCCTCTGAAACAATAGCCCCGGGAATTGTTGTTGCCGAAGAAAGTGAAGAAACCACACATTTTTCTATCTTAGATCAAGAAGGCAATGCAGTTGCTATAACCACAACACTGAACGGCAACTATGGTGCCAAACTCTATGTGAAAGAAGGGGGCTATTTTCTCAACAATGAAATGGATGATTTTAGCAGCAAGCCCGGAGTGCCCAATATGTTTGGACTCATTGGGGGAACTGCCAATGCCATTGCTCCTGCCAAAAGAATGCTTAGCGCCATGACCCCTACCCTAGTAGAAAAGGGAGGAAAACTTTCTATGATTGTGGGCACCCCAGGTGGGTCTACCATCATCACTTCTGTTTTTCAAATTATACTCAATGTATATGCCTTTGGCATGTCTATAGAAGAAGCTGTTGATGCTCCTCGATTTCATCATCAATGGATGCCAGATACCGTCATTTTGGAGCCTGCAAAATTCAGTCGAAAATTTATTCGAAACCTGCAAGCCAAAGGCTATCAAATTGAAGAGAAAAACACCCGCATTATAGGCCGTGTAGACGCTATTCATCTATCACCTGAGGGTCATATAAGCACGGCTGCTGATCCAAGAGGAGATGATGCTGCCGCAGTTTTGAGATAAAACAACTTTAGCCTTTTATTCCGTTTTAGTTGTGTTAAAAAACCCGTACTTTTACCGGCCTAATGGCAATGCATAATTCCGACAGTATCGTAATTGAGGGAGCTCGGGCTCACAACTTAAAAAACATAAGCCTGGCTATTCCCCGCAACCAACTCGTGGTGATCACTGGGCTATCGGGTAGCGGAAAATCTTCTTTGGCTTTTGACACCATCTATGCAGAAGGTCAACGTCGCTACATGGAAACCTTTTCGGCCTACGTACGTCAGTTTTTAGGTAATATGGAACGCCCAGATGTTGATAAAATCAATGGCTTGTCTCCTGTCATTGCCATTGAGCAAAAAACAACTTCTAGAAGTCCACGCTCTACAGTGGGCACCATCACCGAACTCTATGACTATTTTAGGTTGCTTTTTGCACGAATTGGAACAGCTTATAGCTATTTGTCTAATGAAAAAATGATTCATTATACGGATGCACAAATAGTTTCCTTAATTGTTTCTGAATATTTGGGACAAAAAATCATGCTTCTCTCTCCTATTGTTAAGGCCCGAAAAGGGCATTATAGAGAGTTGTTTGACAGTCTTTCACGGCAAGGGTTTTCTAAGGTGCGTGTAGATGGTCAAATGCTGGATTTGACGCGGGGCATGAAAGTAGATCGTTATAAAACCCACGACATAGAATTGGTTATTGACCGTTTTTCGGTTAAAGACGATGCTGATTTTGTCAAGCGTTTAGAATCTTCTTTAGCCACAGCTATGGAATATGGAGATGATGCGGTAATGGTTTTTGCTATGGAAACAGAAAAGACTCGGTTTTTTAGTCGTAATTTAATGTGTCCAAGTTCCGGAATTGCCTATCCGCAGCCAGAACCTAATACATTTTCTTTTAACTCCCCAAAAGGAATGTGTCCTTCTTGTAAAGGCTTGGGCATCCGACACGAAATTAATCGTCAAAAAATTATTCCAGACGATAGTTTGTCTATTGAAAAAGGCGGATTAGCTCCTTTAGGACTTCAAAAAAGCAGTTGGTCTTTTAAACAAATAGAAACCATTGCAAAATGTTTTTCTTTTTCATTAAAAGATCCTATTCGCAAAATACCCAAACGTGCTCTAGAGATAATTTTAACAGGAGGGAAGGAAAAATATGAAATACATTCTCCTACCCTTGGGGTCACGAGGACCTATAAAATAGACTATGAAGGGATCGAAAACTTTATTCGATCTTCATTTGAAAATAACGAATCACGCCCCATTAGACGCTGGGCCAGTGATTTTATGGAACCTCACGATTGTCATGAATGTGCTGGAACCCGCTTGCGAAAAGAAGCCCTTTATTTTAAAATAGACCACTATAATATTGCACAAATTAGTCAAATGGATTTGATTGAATTGCAGCAATGGATTGAAGACTTGCCTAAAAAACTCTCCTCCAGCGAACAGAAAATAGCAAGTGAGATTTTAAAAGAAATTAAAACCCGCTTGCAATTTTTATTAGATGTAGGCTTGGGTTATTTGCAATTGCAGCGTTCCTCCAAATCGCTTTCAGGTGGCGAAGCCCAACGTATTCGTTTGGCTACCCAAATTGGATCTCAGTTGGTGGGGGTGCTCTATATTTTAGATGAACCGAGCATTGGTTTGCATCAGCGGGATAATGAACGCTTAATCAATTCCCTTTGTGCCCTTCGTGATTTAGGTAATTCTGTGATCGTGGTAGAGCACGACAAAGACATGATGCTTAGAGCTGATCATTTGATTGACATGGGGCCTTTTGCCGGCAAAAGAGGAGGGGAAATAATCCTTGAAGAAAAACCTGAAAAAGTTATTGGAACAGATAGCCTAACAGGCAAATACATGAGCGGTGAGTTACAAATTCCCACACCAGAAAAAAGACGTAAAGGAAACGGCAAAACGCTTTCGCTTTTAGGATGCACAGGGCATAATTTAAAACAAGTAGATATTGACTTTCCCTTAGGACTTATGATTGGTGTGAGCGGGGTGTCAGGCAGTGGTAAATCGAGTTTGATTAATGAAACACTCTATCCTATTTTAAATCAATATATCTACAAGGGTGTGCAAACTCCTCTTGATTATAAGAAAATTGAAGGGTTGGAACATATAGACAAGGTTGTAGACATCAATCAAAGTCCTATTGGTCGAACTCCTAGAAGTAATCCAGCAACATATTGCGGTGTTTTTAGCGAAATTAGGAGCCTATTTGCAGCAACACCCGAGGCACAAATTAGGGGCTATAAACCCGGCCGGTTTAGTTTTAATGTAACAGGAGGGCGTTGTGAAACGTGCCAAGGGGGTGGCATGAAGGTGATTGAAATGAATTTTCTCCCCGATGTTTATGTGGAATGCGAAACCTGTCAAGGCAAACGTTTTAACCGTGAAACATTAGAAATTCGCTTTAAAGGGAAATCCATTTCGGATGTATTGGAAATGTCGATTGACGAGGCCTGTCAGTTTTTTGAAAGCATCCCCAAGATCTATCGAAAATTGAAAATGATTCAGGAGGTAGGTTTGGGCTATATTACCCTAGGCCAATCTTCAACCACCTTGTCGGGTGGTGAAGCTCAACGGGTTAAACTCGCTTCTGAATTGGGTAAAAAAGACACAGGAAGCACCTTTTATATTTTAGATGAACCCACCACAGGACTTCATTTTGAAGACATACGGGTGCTTCTAGAAGTACTGAATTTATTAGTAAACAAGGGCAATACCGTGTTGATAATAGAGCATAATTTAGATGTGCTCAAACAAGTAGACTATTTGATCGACATTGGCCCAGAAGGGGGTCAGCAGGGCGGTGAAATTGTAGCCACAGGCACTCCAGAAGAGCTTATTAAAGCTCCCAAAAGTCATACCGCTCGCTACTTAAAAAAGGAATTGGAACTTACTAAACCCTTGGTATCATGACAAAAGGAAACCTAAAAAAATGGAGTGAAGTTAAAGCGAACGACTCTTGGGCTTTATTTAAAATTATGAGTGAATTTGTTGAGGGCTATGAAACCATGAGCGCCATTGGCCCTTGTATTTCCATTTTTGGCTCAGCGCGCACTTTGCCAACACATCCCACCTATCAACTCACAGAACAAATTGCAAAAGCGGTCGTTGAATTGGGATATGGTGTCATAAGTGGCGGCGGACCTGGCATTATGGAAGCGGCCAATAAGGGAGCCAAAGAAGCTGGAGGTAATTCGGTGGGATTAAACATTGAACTTCCCTTTGAGCAAAAAAGCAACCCCTACATTGATCCTGATTATCTCATCAATTTCCAATATTTCTTTGTGCGCAAAGTTATGTTTGTCAAGTATGCCCAGGGCTTTGTGGTTATGCCCGGTGGACTCGGTACCTTAGATGAACTTTTTGAGGCTTTCACCTTGATCCAAACCGAAAAGGTGACTCGTTTTCCTATTATTTTAGTTGGCTCGTCCTATTGGGAAGGATTAATGAGTTGGATTGAAAACACTCTACTTAAAGA
>Ga0255760_10000231_pt1 | contig 54461 bp, 63 predicted proteins | sample 071ome_25_FD_179960 | JGI IMG/M metagenome (GOLD analysis project Ga0255760, IMG submission 179960) | Coastal salt marsh microbial communities from the Groves Creek Marsh, Skidaway Island, Georgia - 071410BT metaG (version 2) | ecosystem: Environmental > Aquatic > Marine > Intertidal zone >...
AACGCACACTATGTTGACGGACCAGTGCTCAACTTGGAATTTAAAAGTTTTGTCGGGATGCATCCCGTGCCCATTGTCTATGGGCTCACCATTGGAGAATATGCGCAAATGATTAATGGCGAACACTGGTTAAATGAACAATTGCAGTGTGATTTGACTGTAATTCCTATTGAAAATTATACGCATAATACGCCCTATACACTCCCTGTAAAGCCCTCGCCTAATCTTCCTAACGCACTGGCAGTGGCACTCTACCCCAGTCTTTGTTTGCTTGAACCCACCGTAATTAGTGTAGGTAGAGGAACGGATAAACAATTTCAAATCTATGGCCATCCCAACCTTCCTACCTCAACATTTTCATTCACGCCCCAGTCTAATGAAGGAGCTAAAAACCCAAAGTTTAAAGGAATTGCTTGCAACGGAAAAGATCTATCCACAATAGAACCCCCCAAAGGCATTGCATTGGAGTGGCTCATAGAGGCCTATCAACAATTTGAAGATAAGGAGCATTTTTTCCTAAAAGGGTTTACCAGAATTGCAGGAACTGACCTTCTTCAAAAACAAATTGAAAAAGGCTACTCTCCAAAACAAATCAAAAACAGCTGGGAAAAAGAGCTAAAGGCTTTTAAGCATAAGCGAAAAAAATATGTGCTCTATCCTTAAGGGATATTAAGATATTTATGGGTTTGAAGGGATACCTTCCATTTTGTATGGGCCAAAACATAGTCTACCATCAAGGGCATAACGGTTTCTCTTCGACTCCATTCCGGCTGTAAAAAAAGATGACAATTGGCTCCAACCTTTTTGGCTTGCTCCTCTGCAAATCTGAAATCATCTTTGTTGTAGATAATAATTTTAAGCTCATCGGCTCGAGTATAAGCTGCCTTAAGTGGGGCTTTGTTTTTTTTGGGAGAAAGACAAAACCAATCCCAGTGTCCGGAAAGTGGATAGGCACCCGAGGTTTCAATATGAATTTTAATATCTGCCCGATGAAGGGCTTCCGTTAATGGATTCATGTTCCACATTAGAGGTTCACCACCGGTTACTACAACCGTATTAGAATATGCTTTAGCCTGTGCCACTATGGCATCAATAGAGGTGGCTGGGTGTCTAGCAGGATCCCAACTTTCTTTCACATCGCACCAATGACAACCCACATCACAGCCTCCAATACGCACAAAAAAAGCTGCAGCACCCTTATGGTAGCCCTCGCCTTGAAGGGTATAAAAAGCCTCCATAAGTGGAAGTTCCTCCCCCTTTGATACAGCAGATTCCATTGGCTTTTTCATGGGCGCAAAGATAGGCTTTCTGTAGCAATCCTAAGAATAATCGTATCTTTGAAAAAAAGGTTGTGATAAAGTGAGTTACATTTCGCTTTTTGCTACTGGTTTATTTCTTGGCGATGAACGTGTATAGTGGAATAGATTTTTTGTTTGACCGAGTTTTTTCTCAAAAGAATCAAAAAAACATTGAGCGCTATACGTTGATCTTATCCATGATTGGGTTCATTGTGCACCTCCTACTCATTTTAGGCAATAAATACGAACTCCTAAACATTGCTAAAGACGCACAACTTCTTCAAGATCCCATTGCAGCCATCTACACCCCTTTTTCTATCATTTTGGTTTATGAAATCTATTTACTAATTTTTTATTTACCTAGATCGTTCACCACCGCAGTTTCCAAACAATTTGAAATTATTTCGTTAATTATCATTCGAAGAATTTTTGGTGATATTCCTAAGATTGAACTTAATGTTAATTGGTTTGAAAATGAGGCTAACCTTCAATTAATTTATGATCTAGTAGGAATTTTACTTCTCTTTTTTTTAATTTTTCTCTTTAATTTAAGACGTGAAAAAATTCCTAAAGGACCCGTAAAAGAAAGTCTCAAACGTTTTGTGAGTTCCAAAAAAGGAGTGAGTTTAGTCTTGTTGCCCGTATTGATTTTAACTTCAATTTTTACATTTATAGAATGGGCACTTCAATTTATTAAGGATACTCCAGTAACGCTTCTATCAGATATTAACTCGGTTTTCTACAATGACTTTTTTAGCATCTTGATCTTAGCAGATGTCTTTATTTTGTTGCTCTCTTTGCAATATACAGAACGTTACAGCCAGCTCATTCGCAACACAGGATTTGTGATATGCACCGTGCTTATTCGATTGTCTTTTGCCACCACAGGTCTCACCAATATTTTATTGATTCTTTCTAGTGTTCTTTTTGGGCTTTTGATTTTACGAATCTACCAAGCCATAGAAAAACAACACTAGTCTTTACGCTGACACGCCAAAAAAGTATTTTGCAACAGCATGGCAATAGTCATGGGACCCACACCGCCCGGAACAGGCGTAATTGCACTTGCTTTTTGAGCCACTTCTTCGTAGGCAACATCACCCTTAATGACATATCCTTTAGGATGACTTTCCTCAGCTACTCTCGTTATGCCTACGTCAATAATCACCGCTCCTTCTTTAACCATATCTGCTTTCAAAAATTCAGGAATTCCAAGCGCCATCACTACAATATCAGCACTTCGGGTTAGGGAGGCTAAATCTTGCGTGCGACTGTGTGCCAAGGTCACCGTGGCATTGCCCACTGGACCCTTTTGACTCATCAAAATGCTGATAGGTCTACCCACAATATGACTGCGACCTACCACCACACAATGCTTGCCTGAAGTAGGAATTTTATACCGTTCTAACAACTGCAATATGCCATAGGGAGTGGCTGGAATATAAGACTCCATCTCCAAAGCCATTCGGCCAAAATTGGTAGGATGAAATCCGTCAACGTCTTTTTGAGGATCAATGGCTAACAATATTTTTTGTTCCTCTATGTGCTTGGGGAGTGGCAGTTGCACTATATAGCCATCAAGGGTTTCATCCTTATTTAGCCGTTCAATTTCTTCGAGTAGGGCTGCTTCTGAAATGGTCTCTTCCAACCGAATGAGGGTAGATTGAAAGCCAACATATTCACAGGAGCGCACTTTGCTGCCTACATAGGTTAAACTTGCTCCATCATTACCCACCAATACAGCGGCCAAATGAGGAACTTTTTTCCCTTCTTTTTTACGTGCCGCAACAGCTGTTTTAATTTCTTCTTTAATGATTCCGGCTGTTTTTTTACCATCTAGTAGTATCATATGTTTCTTTTACTTAAATCCTTGTTGAAAGAGTTGCATCATTTGTTTTCCTTTTCCGCCCTGCATCATTTTCATCATTTTACTCATTTGACTGAATTGTTTAATGAGTTGATTTACTTCCTCTATGCCCCTACCCGATCCTTTGGCAATACGCATTTTTCTGCTGTGATCAAGCAATTTGGGTTGGGCTCTTTCTTTGGGTGTCATAGAGCCAATAATAACTTCAATATTTTTAAAAGCATCATCATCTACCTCTACATCTTTGAGCATTTTACCGGCTCCTGGAATCATACCCATGAGGTCTTTCATATTGCCCATTTTTTTAATTTGTTGAATTTGGGAGAGAAAATCATCATAGCCAAACTGGTTTTTGGCTATTTTTTTGGTCAACTTTCGAGCCTGCTCTTGATCAAATTGCTCTTGGGCGCGTTCCACTAATGAAACCACGTCTCCCATTCCTAGAATACGGTCGGCCATCCGGTCGGGATAAAAAACATCTAGGGCTTCCATTTTTTCGCCGGTTCCAATAAATTTAATGGGCTTGTCAACCACCGATTTAATAGACAAGGCTGCTCCCCCTCGTGCATCTCCATCGAGTTTGGTGAGCACTACTCCATCAAAATTCAAAATATCATTAAAAGCTTTTGCTGTGTTCACAGCATCTTGTCCTGTCATGGCATCCACCACAAATAGGGTTTCTGACGGTTGCACAGCTTTATGAATGGCGGCAATTTCATCCATCAAAACCGTGTCTATGGCCAAGCGACCAGCGGTGTCAATTATCACCACATCGTGGTGGTCTTTTTTGGCCTGCACCAAAGCAGCTTTAGCAATGGCTACCGGATCATTTTCAACGCGGTCTTCATAGAGAGCCACACCAACTTGTTCTGCCACCACACCTAACTGATCAATGGCCGCAGGACGATAGACATCACAGGCTACTAATAGGGGTTTTTTAGCCTTTTTGTTTTTTAAAAAGAGTGCCAGTTTTCCACTAAAAGTTGTTTTTCCAGACCCTTGCAAGCCCGACATTAAAATGACAGAGGGTTTTTCTGAAAGATTGACTTGCACCGTTTCAGAACCCATAAGTTCGGTCAATTCATCCTTTACAATTTTGATGAGCAATTGACCCGGTTGTAGACTGGTGAGTACCTTTTGCCCTAAAGCTTTTTCTTTTACACGAACGGTAAATTCTTTAGCAATTTTATAGTTTACATCGGCATCTAAAAGTGCTCTTCGAACTTCTTTGAGGGTTTCGGCCACGTTAATTTCAGTAATCTTTCCATGGCCCTTTAGAACTTGAAAGGCTTTATCTAACTTCTGGCTTAAACTTTCAAACATGTTTTTTGTGAATTGCTTTTAGTGAAACAAAAATAGGCAAAGGCTACTAAATTATGGGCTCTTACGGAACATAAGTTCCATCACCAAAGCGTGTGGAAACGTTATGGCAGCGAGAAAAATAAAAAATAAGGATAAAAAGTAGGGCGCTGTAAAATCAATCCATGCAAAGGCAATCCCTAAAAAACAGAGGGCTAAAATCCAATACAAAAATCCAGCTTTAAAGTAGTTCCACCAGGCTTTGGCATTGTGACTCCCATAAAGAAATTGCATTTGTGATTGTAGCGAAGGCAAACTATGCCAAAAAACAAAATAGGTAGCAAAAGCCAACACTAAGGTTCCGTTCCAAAAGAGAAGGGCTAATAGTCCAAATAGGAAAAGTTCCCCTAACAAAAAAAGACGAATTGGTCTAAAAAGTAGGAAGTATATTAATAGGAGTAAACCCAAAATAAGGCTTGTCCAATTCCAAACTTGGGCTGCAATAGGTATCCCCACAATTTGCTCAATAATGTTTGAGGTGGGTGTGGCCTGCAAATAAAACAACAAGCTAAAAACAAATCCACCATAGCACAAATAAAAAAAATAGCGCAGGCGTAACTGTTGAAGGCGTATTTCCCAGTGCTGCTCCCCAAAATGAAAGGCACTCACTAAAATAAACATAGGTAAAGCGGCTTGTGGAAGCCAATAGAATAAGATTGCCCCTATCAAAACCGTTCCCAAATAGAGAATAAAATAGGATACTGACTTAGAAGAAACTGATTTCCTTTGATGTTGAATTATTTTAAGATCATTGGCGCCGTGTAAAATGCCAATGCCTAATATAGCCAGCATCCCTACAGCGTTTTGGGCCGTAGCAGGCAAAAAAAAGCTAAACAAAAGCATCAATATTGTGCTTAATATGCCAAACCTATAAAATTTAAATGCTGATAATATGATAGTTAGCTATTTTGTTTGATTTTTTTTATCAATTTATAGTAAATAAGTTTAATTTTTTCTAAATTTACCTAAACAAAAACAAATAATTAGATTTATTATGCAAAACTTTTTAAGCTTATTGACTGTTGCTCCTAAGATGGACACAGGCGATTATGTAGGTTTTACGTTCTTTGTAGGGACCATGGCAATGATGGCAGCATCAGCGTTTTTCTTCCTTTCAATGAACTCTTTTGACAACAAATGGAGAACATCTATTTTGGTGTCTGGATTAATTACTTTCATCGCAGCTGTACACTATTACTACATGCGTGATTATTGGGCCACTAACATGGAATCACCCACTTTTTTCCGTTATGTAGACTGGATCCTAACAGTTCCTTTAATGTGTGTTGAATTTTATTTAATTCTTAAAGCTGCCGGAGCAACTAAATCATTATTATGGAAAATGATTTTCTATTCTGTAGTGATGTTAGTTACTGGGTATTTTGGTGAAGTAGTTTACACCACTGGTTCTGGTCCTGCTATTTGGGGTCTTCTTTCTGGAATTGCATATTTTGCAATAGTCTATGAAATTAAATTTGGTGGAGCTGCTAAATTGGCTGAAGCTGCCGGTGGAGCTGTTCAAAAAGCACACAACACCCTTTTCTGGTTCGTATTAGTAGGATGGGCTATCTATCCTGTTGGTTACATGGCCGGAACTGAAGGTTGGTACAGTGGAATTTTTGGTGGTCTTGAAATGGATGTTATCTATAACATTGGTGATGCCATCAACAAAATTGGATTTGGTTTAGTGGTTTATAACCTTGCTGTACAATCCAAATAATTCCTTGTATGGGGAAAAATTCTTATGAAAATGAAGAAAAAGCCGCTCATTTGAGCGGTTTTTTTTTACATCCTATCTGGCACTTCCATGCCTAAAAGCCCACAGGCATTTGCAATTACTTCGGCCACTTTTGCACTCAGGAGCAATCGAAATTGTTTTTCATCTTGATCTTCAACAGACAATATGGGAATGTTTTGATAAAAAGCGTTAAACGTTTTAACCAACTCATAAATATAATTTGCCACCAAAGCAGGACTATAACTAAGACCGGCTTGATGCACAACTTCGGGGAAAAGAAAAAGCTGCTTGATGATGGCCTTTTCTCGAGCCTCCATTGAAATTTCTTTAGACACTAAGTGTGGTGTAAAAGAAGCCTTATTTAATAAGGTTTTAATACGCGCATGGGTATATTGAATAAAGGGTCCCGTATTGCCATTAAAATCAACCGACTCTTTTGGGTCAAAGAGAATGCGTTTTTTAGGGTCTACTTTTAAAATATAATATTTCAAAGCACCTAAGCCCACCGTATGATAGAGCGCTTCCTTTTCAGTTGTGTTGAGTCCTTCCAATTTGCCAACTTCTTCAGAAATTTGTTGGGCAGTGTTGCGCATCTGATCAATTAAATCATCGGCATCAACAACAGTGCCTTCTCTACTTTTCATTTTGCCACTAGGCAGGTCTACCATACCGTAGCTCAAATGAAAGAGTGAGTCTGCCCAAGCATAGCCCAATTTTTTAAAGACCGAAAACAACACCTTAAAATGATAGTCTTGTTCATTGCCAACCGTATAGACCATTCCGGTGAGCTTTGGAAAATCAGCTATTCGTTGATGGGCGGTTCCCAAGTCTTGCGTAATATAAACCGCTGTACCATCAGCCCTTAGCAAAAGCTTTTCATCTAAACCTTCTGCAGTTAAATCAGCCCAAACAGAACCGTCTTCTTTTTGAAAAAAAAGACCTTTTGCAATTCCTTGTTCAATAATATCTTTACCGAGTAAATAGGTTTCGCTTTCATAATATAGGCGATCAAAAAAGACCCCTAAATTTTGATAAGTCACCTCAAAACCCTCATAAACCCATTGGTTCATTTGTTGCCATAGAGATCGTGTGGCAGCATCTCCCGCTTCCCACAATCGCAACATATTTTGGGCTTCCATCAAGATAGGAGCTTGTTGCTTGGCTTCTTCCTCAGATTTTCCCTCGGCCATTAAGGCTTTAATTTCATCTTTATAGACTTGATCAAACTTTACATAATAGTGCCCCACCAATTGATCTCCTTTCATCCCACTACTTTCAGGGGTAATACCTGCTCCATAACGCTGCCAAGCAACCATAGACTTGCAAATATGAATGCCGCGATCGTTAATGATTTGAGCTCGTATAACGTGCTTGCCATTGGCTGCTAGTATATTGGCCACGGCATGGCCCAATAAATTGTTACGAATGTGACCTAGGTGAAGGGGCTTGTTGGTGTTGGGAGAAGAATATTCAATTAATACAGTAGGAGAATCGTCCTTTGGCTTTTGAATGCCATAATCTTCCAGATTATAAAGTGTTTCAAATTGAGCTAAATAGAAAGAATCGGAAAGGGAAAGGTTAAGAAAGCCTTTCACCACATTAAAAGAATTGACTTCTGTTGTTTTTTGCGCAAGATAGTCTCCTAAACGGTTTCCCAATGCCTCGGGAGCCATTTTAGTATCACGCAAATAGGGAAATAAAACCAAAGTTAGATCACCCTCAAATTCCTTTTTGGTTTGCTGAAAAGTAATTTCGCTTAGTGTGAGCTTAAATTCGTCTTGAAAAAAAGCAGCAATTGCCAGCTCAATTGATTTATAAATACGCATCATAGAATTTGCGCTAAGATAATTATTATGCTTTGATTATGATGCCATTTAAGCAAGGCTTATCTTTACTTCAATGTTATTGAATGTTTCTTATAACGATCGGACAATTACCGAAAAGATTAACGCAGCGGTTGGAAAACCCTTTTCACTAAAACAACGCTTGCAACTCAAAGGAATTGGATCTTCCAAACTATTGATGACCAAAACATCTATAGAAATTCACAACCTATTGATATTAGATCAAAATCTTAATACTTGTAGTATCGAATTAAGACCCCAAGGAATCATTTTACGCTTTAGAAGCTTATTAGAAACCTATGGCTTGGTGATCCCTTATTTTAAACTTAAAATTTATAAAGAAAAAGCGCAGGAAATCACTCTATTTAAAGATCATTATTTTGTTCGAGTCCAAGTGGGGGGACAAGCAGAAAAAGGCTTTTTCAAAAAAATGATGGCTGAAAAAGTGCGCCAAACACCTCCTAGTATAGAAGACCTTTAGGTTGAGCGCAAAGTTTGGCCTGTATAAACTTGACGAGGTCGCCCAATAGGCTCATTGTTGCGTCTCATTTCAAGCCATTGTGCTATCCATCCAGGTAGTCTGCCAAGGGCAAACATAACCGTAAACATTTGGGTGGGAATGCCTAAAGCTCTGTAGATGATACCCGAATAAAAATCAACATTAGGATAAAGCTTTCGATCAATAAAATAGGGGTCGTTGAGAGCCTCTTGTTCGAGCGCTTTAGCCACGTCTAAAATAGGATCTTCAATGCCCATTTCATCAAGCACCTCGTGAGCCGCTTTTTTTATGATTCTTGCGCGAGGATCAAAATTTTTATACACTCTATGACCAAAGCCCATCAATCTGAAAGGATCATTTTTATCTTTTGCTTTAGCCATATATTTTTTAGTATCGCCTCCATCTTTTTGAATGGCTTCCAACATTTCTAACACAGCCTGATTAGCACCACCATGCAAGGGGCCCCAAAGAGCAGAAATACCTGCAGAAATAGAGGCAAAAAGACCTGCATGTGAAGAACCTACAATGCGAACCGTAGAGGTTGAACAGTTCTGCTCGTGATCAGCATGAAGTATCAATAGTTGATTGAGTGCCTTAACCACTGTAGGACTAGGTTTATAGTCTAAATTAGGACGCTTAAAAAACATGAAAGCTATGTTCTCCTCATAGCTTAATGATGTGTTGGCATAGTTGAGGGGAAGCCCTTTCACTTTTCGTTGTGTCCAAGAAGCCAAAATAGGAAATTTAGCCAAAAGCATAATGATGGCTTCACGCATATCCTTTTCAGATTCGATGTCAACCGCAGAAGGATTGAAGGCTGTTAAGGCCGACGTTAAAGAAGCCAATACACCCATTGGATGTGCTGCTTTAGGAAAACTTTTTAAAATGGTTTTAAGGTCTTCATCTACAAGAGCCTCCTCTTTAATCTCATTATAAAAGAGCTTTTTTTCTTTAGCTGTGGGTAACTCGCCAAAAATGAGTAGATAGGCAACCTCGAGAAAACTTTTATTTTCGGTTAAATCTTCAATAGCATAACCCCGATAGCGCAAAATTCCCTTTTCTCCGTCTAAAAAGGTAATGTCACTTTCGCAAGAACCGGTATTTTTATAGCCCGGATCAAAGGTGATCATTCCTGTTTTAGCACGAAGGGCTTTGATGTCAATGGCTTTTTCATTTTCTGTGCCCGTAATGACCGGAAATACATGAGACACTCCATCGGAAATAATAGTTACTTGATCACTCATATTTTTTTTATTTATAAAAACATTTCTTATAAAGAAGGCTCCCAAAAGAAAATTTTTTCTTTTGAAAATAAACCTTAAAGATACAACAACACTTTAAACATTAAAGGCATCAGCCCCGGGAAAATAGCCAGAGGAGGCTAACTCTTCTTCAATTCTTAAGAGTTGGTTATACTTTGCCATCCGATCACTTCTAGAGGCCGAACCGGTTTTAATTTGCCCGGTGTTTAGGGCAACGGCAAGATCAGCAATGGTGTTGTCTTCTGTTTCTCCAGATCGGTGAGACATTACGGCGGTATAGCCTGCTCTATGGGCTGTTTCTACAGCGGCAATGGTTTCTGATAGTGTACCAATTTGGTTGACTTTAATCAAGATTGAATTGGCAATATCATTTGAAATTCCTTTTTCTAAGCGTTCTACGTTAGTCACAAAAAGATCATCACCTACAAGCTGAACACGATCTCCGGCTTTTTCAGTCAACATTTTCCAACCGTCCCAATCGTTTTCATCCATACCATCTTCTATAGAGATGATGGGATATTTTTCACTCAACTCGGCCAAATAACTAGCCTGTTCTTCAGAAGTGCGTACACTACCCGATGGGCCTTCAAACAACGTATAGTCATATTTCCCATCTTTATAGAATTCAGAACTGGCACAGTCTAACGCAATCATTACTTCTTCCTTAGGTTTATAGCCTGCATTGGTTATGGCTTCTAAAATAGTTTCTAGCGCATCTTCTGTACCGTCTAATGCGGGTGCAAAGCCACCTTCATCTCCTACAGCAGTGCTCAAATTTCTTTTGTGCAATACTTTTTTAAGGTGATGAAAAATTTCTGTTCCCATTTGCATGGCTTGAGAAAAACTGGACGCGCCTTGCGGCATTATCATAAATTCTTGAAAAGCAATAGGGGCATCAGAGTGAGACCCGCCATTGATAATATTCATCATGGGAAGCGGAAGCGTTTTAGCATGTACCCCTCCAATATATCTATAAAGTGGTAGTCCCACCTCATTTGCAGCTGCTTTGGCAGCGGCCAAAGAAACACCCAAAATGGCATTAGCTCCCAATTTAGATTTATTAGGTGTGCCATCTAAATTAATCATGAGTTGATCTAAATGTTCTTGCTCAAAAACTGAATTTCCAACGAGCTTAGGTGCAATAGTTTCATTTACATTTTTTACCGCTTGCAAAACCCCTTTTCCCATATAGGCTTTTCCTCCATCTCGAAGTTCAACGGCCTCATGTTCTCCTGTTGAAGCTCCCGAAGGAACTGCAGCGCGACCCAAAATGCCATTTTCGGTCACAACATCTACTTCAACGGTTGGATTGCCCCTTGAATCTAATATTTGACGGGCATGAACTTTTACTATTATGCTCATTTTAAATTTAAGTTTAAATTAATTCGTTATTGGTTTGGTGTTTTTTAACAAGTCTAAAAAATGATCAAATAAGTAGGTTGCATCATTGGGTCCTGGGCCTGCCTCTGGGTGATATTGCACAGAAAAGCAGGGTTTATTTTTCATTTGCAAACCTGCAATGGTATTGTCGTTGAGATGCACATGGGTAATTTCAACCTCATCGTGCTGTTCTGCTGCTTCTCGTTCTACGGCAAAACCATGATTTTGCGAGGTAATTTCTCCTTTGCCAGTTAGGAGGTTTTTAACCGGATGATTGATCCCTCTATGTCCATTAAACATTTTGTAGGTCGAAATTCCATTGGCAAGAGCAATTACTTGATGCCCTAAGCAAATACCAAACAGCGGCAATGCTCTTTTAATAATTTCACGAGCCACCTCTTGGGCTTGTTTTAAAGGTTCAGGATCTCCAGGTCCATTTGAAATAAAGTAGCCATCGGGGTTCCAACTGGCTAAAATTTCAAACGGCGTATCATATGGAAACACTTTAACGTAGCAATCACGTTGGGCTAAATGCTCTAAAATGTTGGTTTTAACTCCTAAATCTAGCGCCGCTACTTTATAGCTGGCATCAGGGTTACCAACAAAATAGGGTTCAGGAGTAGAAACTTTGGAAGCCAATTCCAAACCTTCCATTTTAGGCAAAGCGGCCAATTCTTTTTTGAGTTCCTCTATGCGATCAACTTCAGTAGAAATAACAGCATTCATAACGCCATTTTCTCGAATGTGATGCACTAGAGCTCTCGTGTCTACATCTGCCACTGTAACTAGTTTTTGCGCGTCTAAAAAAGCATATAAAGAATCTGTGGCAGCGGGTCTAGATTGGTTAAAACTAAAGTTTTTACAAATGAGCCCTGAAATTCTAATTTCTTTGGACTGACTTTCTTGGTTTAGAACACCATAATTCCCAATATGGGCATTGGTGGTAACCATAATTTGTCCAAAATAAGAGGGATCAGTGAAAATTTCTTGGTAGCCAGTCATTCCGGTATTGAAACAAATTTCACCAAAGGCGCTACCTGATATTCCTATAGATTTTCCAAAAAACAACGTGCCGTCTGCTAAAAGAACAAAGGCTTTCTCTCGTGCTTGATACTTCATTTTTAGAGTACAAATTAAACCAAAAAAAAGGATAAACTAAAAGCGTTTATCCTTTTTCTTTTAACATATTTAGAAGAAAGATCAATTTTCATCCTTGTTTTCTTGATCGGCTTCTTTAGTTTCTTTTTTTGAAGCTTTTTCTTCTTTTTTAGGAGCCTTTGCTTCAGCAGCAGCAGCAGGTGCTTCTTTTGCCTCATCAGCAGGAGCTTCAGCTGGTGCTTGTGCAGCTCCGCTTTTTTTGCTTCCTCCTCTTCTTCGCGTTTTCTTTTTCTCCTTTTGCTCTCTAACATAGAGTTCGTTGAAGTCTACTAACTCAATGAGTGCCATTTCTGCATTGTCACCCAAGCGGTTGCCTAGCTTGATAATGCGAGTGTAGCCTCCCGGGCGGTCTCCCACCTTTTGGGCAATGTCTCTAAAGAGTTCAGAAACCGCATATTTGTTACGCAATTGTCTAAATGCCAAACGTCTGTGGTGAGTCGAATCTGTTTTAGACTTCGTAATGACGGGCTCAATATATTGCTTCAACGCTTTGGCCTTGGTCAAGGTAGTGTTAATGCGTTTGTGCTCTATGAGTGAACAAGCCATGTTGGCTAACATTGATTTACGGTGGGCTGATTTTCGGCCCAAATGCATGATTTTTTTTCCGTGTCTCATTTTCTTTTACTACTAGGACAAAGATTACTCTTTGTCTAATTTATATTTACTTAGATCCATTCCAAAGGAAAGGCCCTTGAGGATAACTAATTCTTCTAATTCGGTTAAGGATTTCTTACCAAAGTTTCTGAATTTCATCAAATCGTTTTTATTAAACGAAACCAAATCGCCCAAGGTGTCTACTTCGGCAGCCTTTAAACAATTCAAAGCACGAACAGACAAATCCATATCAATCAATTTGGTTTTGAGCAACTGACGCATATGAAGTGATTCTTCATCATAGGTCTCGGTTTGTGCAATTTCATCAGCCTCTAGTGTTATGCGTTCGTCAGAGAACAACAAGAAGTGATGGATCAAAGTTTTAGCTGCTTCGGTTAATGCATCTTTGGGATGAATAGAACCGTCGCTCACAATTTCGAAAACCAATTTTTCGTAATCTGTTTTTTGCTCTACACGATAGTTTTCAATGCTGTATTTTACGTTTTTGATGGGCGTAAAAATGGAATCGATTGCAATAACCCCTAGTGGTGCATTGGCTTTTTTATTTTCTTCAGCAGGAACATAACCGCGTCCTTTTTCAATCGTGATCTCCATATTGATTTGAACACTTTTTTCTAGCTTACAAATCAGCAAATCAGGATTTAAAACCTGAAACCCGGAAATGAATTTTTGAAAATCAGCCGCTATAAGTTCTTCTTGTCCACCCACTGTGATGAGTACTTTTTCTTCCTCTTGCTCTTCAATTTGACGTTTAAATCGAATTTGCTTTAAATTGAGGATAATTTCAGTAACATCTTCTACAACGCCAGGGATAGTAGAAAATTCATGCTCAACACCATCTATCTTCACAGAGGTGATTGCAAAACCTTCTAAGGAAGACAACAAAACACGTCGCAATGCGTTGCCCACGGTCAAACCATAGCCAGGTTCTAAAGGTCTAAATTCAAATTTCCCCTCAAAATCTGAGGAGTCAATCATGATTACTTTATCGGGTTTTTGAAAGTTCAATATTGCCATAGTTCTTTTGCTTCCTTTAAATTATTTTGAATACAATTCAACAATGAATTGCTCATTGATCTTTTCTGGTATTTGCAAGCGTTGAGGGATGTTTACAAAAGTACCTTGTAGGGTGTCTTTGTTCCAGCTCAACCACTCATAAACGGCTGTATTTTGTTCCACAGCGGTTTGAATTACCTGCAAAGATTTTGACTTTTCACGCACGCCAACCACGTCGCCTTCTTTTACTCTGTAGGAAGGGATGTTCACAATTTTTCCGTTCACGGTAATGTGTCGGTGCGATACAAGTTGTCTGGCACCGCTTCTAGAATTAGCAATTCCAAAACGATACACCACATTGTCTAAACGAGACTCACACAATTGTAAAAGCACTTCACCGGTAACACCTTTACTGCGGCTTGCTTTTTCAAAAAGATTTCTAAATTGCTTTTCTAATATACCATAGGTGAATTTAGCTTTTTGCTTTTCCATCAATTGGATGGCATATTCCGATTTTTTTCCTCTACGGCGGTTGTTTCCGTGTTGACCGGGAGGATAGTTGCGTTTTTCAAACGATTTGTCATCGCCGAAAATGGGCTCGCCAAATTTGCGAGCAATTTTTGTTTTTGGACCAGTATATCTTGCCATTTTTTTTGTTTTATGTATTGGAACTATGAATTAAGGTCGCTCTTCCTTCGATAGTTCGGATCAATACGAAATTCTACTTATACTCTTCTTCTTTTGGGGGGTCTGCAACCATTGTGTGGCAATGGTGTAACATCTATAATTTCAGTCACTTCAACACCGTTGTTGTGCAAGGTTCTAATGGCCGATTCACGTCCATTTCCGGGTCCTTTCACAAATACCTTCACTTTTCTAAGGCCGGCTTCTTGTGCCACTTTAGCTGCATCTTCCGCAGCAGTTTGCGCTGCATAGGGGGTGTTCTTTTTAGATCCTCTAAAACCCATTTTTCCGGCAGAAGACCAAGAAATTACCTCTCCTTTGGTGTTGGTCAGCGAGATGATGATATTGTTGAAGGTGGCATTGATATGGGCTTCTCCATTGGCCTCAACCACTACCTTTCTTTTTTTAGCTGCTGTTTTCGCCATAATTAAAAATTATTTAGTGACTTTCTTTTTGTTTGCAACGGTTTTACGCTTCCCTTTTCTAGTTCTAGAATTGTTTTTGGTGCGTTGTCCTCTTAGGGGTAATCCGGCACGATGACGAATACCGCGATAGCACCCAATATCCATCAATCTTTTAATATTGAGTTGCACTTCTGAGCGCAATTCTCCTTCAATTTTAAATTGAGAAACGGCCTCACGAATGCGTCCTGTTTCGTCATCTGTCCAATCGGCCACTTTTTTGTCTTCGCCTACTTTAGCTGCTGCTAAAATAGCTTGTGCGCGGCTCTTGCCGATCCCAAATATATAGGTGAGGGCAATAACCCCTCTTTTTTGTTTTGGAATATCAACTCCTGAAATTCTTGCCATAATTAACCTTGTCTTTGTTTAAATCGAGGGTTTGCTTTATTAATAACATACAAACGCCCTTTTCTCCGAACGATTTTACATTCGGCACTGCGTTTTTTGATTGATGCTCTTATTTTCATTTTTCTTTATTTAAAATCTAAAGGTGATCCTTGCTTTGGTTAAATCGTAAGGACTCATTTCTAATTTTACTTTATCGCCGGGCAATAATTTGATATAGTGCAAACGCATTTTGCCCGATATATGGGCTGTCACCACATGGCCATTGTCTAATTCCACTCGAAACATGGCATTAGATAATGCTTCAATTATGGTTCCTTCTTGTTCTATTGCTGCTTGCTTGGCCATATTTATGCTGCGCCTCTACGGGTTTTATTTTTTTTCAATAAACCATCATAATGACGATTTAATAGATATGAATTTACTTGTTGGATAGTGTCTATTGCTACCCCTACTAAAATGAGCAATGATGTGCCGCCATAAAATAAGGCCCAACCTTGTTGAATGCCCATTAACTTCACCACTATGGCCGGAAAAACGGCTATGGCTGCTAAAAACAACGAGCCAGGGAAGGTGATGCGTGACATGACCGTATCTAAAAAATCGGAAGTTTCATTTCCAGGTCTAATGCCAGGCACAAAACCACCGCTACGTTTTAAATCATCAGACATTTTGTTGGTAGGCACGGTAATGGCGGTATAGAAAAAGGTAAATACAATAATCAACAAAGCGAATACGAGATTATACCAAAATCCAAAAATATCGGCAAAATTAGTTTGCATCCATTGGCCAACGGCGTTGTCTCCAATGGCACTTCCCACATAGGCAGGAGCAAACATAATGGCTTGCGCAAAAATGATGGGCATTACGCCAGAAGAGTTTAGCTTTAGAGGAATGTATTGACGAGAACCATAAACTGTTCTTTCATTGGTGCCCCCAGTGGTTCTTCGAGCGTATTGAACCGGTATACGGCGAACGGCCATAATGAGTAAAATACAAAGTAATATCACAACAATCCAAAGCACTAATTCAATTAACACAAGCATGAGCCCTCCGTTGTTTTCACTAACTCTGGAAATAAATTCTTGTGCAAAAGATTGTGGCAAGGATGCAATAATACCCACCATAATCAAAAGGGAGATACCGTTTCCGATTCCCTTGTCTGTAATTTTTTCACCCAGCCACATGGCAAAGATGGTTCCCGTAACTAGGATAATCACAGAAGAAATAATAAACAAAGGCCCTCTTCCTAAAAGGAAAGCACTTTCTGGAACACCTAAAGCGGTGAGCCCATAGAGATAGGCCGGTGCTTGGACCACACAAATGAGAATGGTGAGCCAGCGTGTTATTTGATTGATGGTTTTTCTACCACTTTCTCCTTCTTTTTGAAGTTTTTGTAGATAAGGAACCGCAATTCCCATCAACTGTACCACAATAGAAGCCGAAATGTAGGGCATAATTCCTAAGGCAAAAACAGATGCTTTGGCAAAAGCACCTCCGGTGAAGGCGTTTAATAATCCTAAAATACTACCTCCTCCTGCTCGGTCGCCTAAGGCTACCATTTGAACAGGGTCAATGCCCGGCAAAATAATTTGAGCCCCAATTCGATACACCAACAACATCCCTAGAGTGAGTAAGATTCGATCTCTTAGCTCCTCTATTTTGTAAATGTTAATTAATGTTTCTATAAACTTTTTCATGGGGTTGTGGCTTATAAGATTATGGCTTCTCCTCCAGCAGCTTCTATGGCCGCTTTTGCAGAAGCAGAAAATTTATGGGCGTGAACTTTAACGGGATGTGATAAAGTGCCTCGGCCTAAAATTTTGATAAAGTCATTTGATGTGGCTAGACGCAATTCGAGCATGGTATCATAGTCCAATTCTTTTTTGATTTTTTTATCGGCCACAAGCGCTTCAATAGTATCGAGGTTCACCCCTTTGTATTCCACGCGGTTAATATTTTTGAAACCAAACTTAGGCACTCGGCGTTGCAAAGGCATTTGTCCGCCCTCAAAACCAATTTTCTTAGAATAGCCCGAACGAGATTTAGCTCCTTTGTGTCCTCTTCCTGAGGTGCCAGCTTTGCCAGAACCTTCGCCACGTCCAAGACGTTTTCCTGCTTTGTGTGTAGAACCTGCTGCGGGTTTTAAATTGTTTAATTGCATCTTGCTTTCTCTTTTAAAGTTCCTGAACAGAAACTAAATGTTTTACTTTTTCTACCATTCCTAAAATGGAAGGAGTGGCTTCATGGGTTACTTCTTTACCAATACCACGCAAGCCCAAGGCTTCCAAAGTTCGCTTTTGATTTTGGATGCGTTTGATGCTGCTTCTTGTTTGTGTGATTTTTATTTGCGCCATGAGTTTGTTCTTTATCCGTTGAATAATTTGTCCATTGAAATACCGCGTTGTTTGGCTACCATAGCGGGGTTTCTCAATTGCAACAAGGCATCAAAAGTGGCTTTTACCACATTGTGTGGGTTAGAAGATCCTTGTGATTTTGACAATACGTTATGCACACCCACAGCTTCCAATACCGCGCGAACGGCTCCACCAGCAATTACACCGGTACCTGCTGTGGCGGGTTTTAAAAAGACTCTTGCTCCACCATATTTTCCTTTTTGTTCGTGTGGCAAGGTGCCGTTTTCGATCGGAATACGAATGAGGTTTTTCTTAGCGTCTTCAACCGCTTTGGCAATAGCTTCAGAAACTTCTTTAGATTTTCCAAGGCCTTGGCCCACCACACCATTTTCATCTCCAACCACCACAATGGCAGAGAATCCAAAAGCACGGCCTCCTTTGGTTACCTTAGTAACACGCTGTACGCCTACTAATCGATCTTTTAATTCAAGCCCTGCTGGCTTGACCAATTCAACGTTTTTATAATCTTGATACATAATTCCGATTAAAATTTTAAACCTGCTTCTCGAGCACCTTCAGCCAAGGCCTTCACTCTTCCGTGATACAAATAGCCTCCTCGATCAAAAGTGGCGTTTTCAATACCCGCTTTTTGGGCTCTAGTAGCTAACAGTTTGCCTACTTCTTGGGCAGTGCTAATTTTTCCTTCGCTGGCGGCAATGTCTTTTTCACGAGAAGATGCTGCTGCAAGAGTTTTACCTTGTACGTCGTCTATTAATTGTGCATAAATTTCTTTATTGCTTCTAAAAACAGATAAACGTGGTTTAGCGGCTGTTCCGTTTATGATTTTTCGAATTCTTTTTCGAATTCTATTTCTGCGATCTAATTTTGATAAACTCATGATACTTTATTATGCTGATTTACCTGCTTTTCTGCGTATTTGTTCACCCACAAACTTGATTCCCTTTCCTTTGTAGGGCTCAGGTTTTCTAAACGATCTAATCTTGGCGGCCACAAAACCTACCAATTGTTTATCGTGTGAAGTGAGTTTGATAATGGGATTTTTCCCTTTTTCTGAAATGGTTTCAATTTTAACCTCAGGAGCAACCTCCATTAAAATATTATGTGAGAATCCAAGCGATAGATCTAATACCTGACCTTGATTGCTGGCGCGATATCCCACACCAACCAGTTCTAATTCTTTGGTGAAGCCTTCATGAACTCCTGCTACCATATTGGCAATTAAAGCTCTATAGAGACCGTGCTTGGCACGAATAGGCTTAGCATTTGATTCTCTTGAAACCTCAAGGATATTGTCTTTTTGAGCAACCGTTACACCGCTGTATTCTTGGGTTAATTCGCCCAACTTTCCTTTCACGGTAATCTCTTCTGGAGAGATTGAAACGGTAACGCCTTCAGGGATGGTAATCGGATTGTTTCCTATTCTAGACATTTCTTGTTCGCTTTGAATTAATAGACATAACAAATAAGTTCGCCGCCTACGTTTTCCTTGGCTGCTTGTTTTCCGGTCATCACGCCATGTGATGTAGAAACAATTGAAATTCCAAGACCGTTTAAGATTCGTGGCAATTGATCGGCTGATCGATATTGACGTAATCCAGGCGTACTAATTCTTTGTATTTTTTTAATGACGGGCTCTTTGGTTTGACCATCATATTTCAAGGCAATTTTAATATTTCCTTGATGATTGGTGGTATCCTCAAATTTATAGCTCAAAATATAGCCTTGATCAAAAAGAATTTTTGTGATTTCTTTCTTTAAGTTGGAGGCGGGGATATCAACCACACGGTGACCTGCACTATTGGCATTTCGGATGCGGGTTAAAAAATCTGCTATTGGATCTGTAAACATATTGCTTTATTAATTATTACCAACTTGCTTTTGTTACACCAGGAATTAATCCTTGGTTGGCCATTTCTCTGAAGGTTACCCGTGAAATACCAAACTGACGCATATAGCCTTTGGGGCGTCCCGTTAATTTACAACGGTTGTGCATGCGCACCGGAGAAGCGTTTCGAGGAAGCTTTTGAAGGGCTTCATAATCACCAGCTTCTATAAGCGCTTTTCGCTTTGCCTGATATTTTGCTACAACTTTAGCTCTCTTACGCTCACGAGCTTTCATTGATTCTTTTGCCATGCTAATTCTTTTTAAAAGGAATTCCTAATTCGTTTAACAATAATTTTGCTTCTTGATCGGTGGCGGCGGAGGTCACAAAGGTGATATCCATTCCGGCAATTTTATTGACTTTATCAATATTGATTTCCGGAAATATAATTTGTTCTGTTATCCCTAAATTATAGTTTCCTCTTCCATCAAAGCCTGAACTTTTAACGCCTTGAAAATCGCGCACACGTGGCAATGCAGTGGTCACCAAGCGATCTAAAAACTCATACATGCGCTCACCACGCAAAGTGACTTTTGCACCAATAGGCATGCCTTTTCGCAATTTAAATGAAGCGACATCTTTTTTAGAAAGGGTAGCAACAGCCTTTTGGCCGGTGATGAGTGAGAGCTCATCAACGGCATGTTCGATTAATTTTTTATCGGCAACAGCAGCACCCACTCCTCTACTCAATACAATTTTTTGAAGACGAGGCACCTGCATGATGCTTTTATAGCCCAAAGTTTCTTTAAGAACTCCGGTAATTCTTTCGTTATATTCTTTTTTAAGTCGTGGAATATAGGTGCTCATAATTATATCACTTCATTGGTTTTTTTAGCATAACGCACTTTTTTTCCCTCTTCCATTCGATAGCCTACACGAGTAGGGTCACCTGCTTCTGTGAGCAGCGACAAATTAGAAATGTGAATAGGAGCTTCTTTTTCAATGATGCCTCCTTGTGGGTTTTGTGCGTTTGGCTTGGCGTGTTTTTTAATCAGGTTGACACCCTCTACAATAGCGCGATTTTTATCGGTAATGATTTTGGTCACAGTTCCCTCAGCACCTTTGTGTTCACCTGAAATAACTCTGATTTTATCGCCTTTTTTAATTTTATATTTCGTTGCCATAATTTCTTTTTTAAAGCACTTCTGGCGCTAGTGAAACAATTTTCATAAACTGTTTGTCTCGCAATTCACGAGCCACAGGTCCAAAAACACGCGTGCCGCGCATTTCTCCTGTTGGATTCAAAAGCACACAGGCATTTTCATCAAAACGGATATAAGATCCATCTGGGCGACGCACTTCTTTTTTGGTGCGCACTACAACAGCAGTAGACACTTGTCCTTTTTTTACTTGTCCGGCAGGGGTGGCTTCTTTGACTGTCACCACAATCTTATCACCCAAAGAGGCATATCTGCGTTTGGTACCTCCCAATACACGAATGGTAAGCACTTCTTTGGCTCCAGTATTATCTGCTACTTTTAAACGGCTTTCTTGTTGTACCATGATTATTTAGCTCTTTCTAATATTTCAACCAATCGCCAGCATTTTGATTTGCTCATTGGTCTAGTTTCCATAATTTTAACCGTGTCGCCAATGTTGCAATCGTTGGCTTCATCGTGCACCATATACTTTTTGGTCTTCAAGACAAATTTTCCATAGAGTGGGTGCTTTACCCTTTTTACCTCAGAAATTACGGCCGATTTGTCCATCTTGTTACTAGTAACAATCCCGATACGCTCTTTTCTTAAATTTCTTTCCATAAGACTAAGCTTGTTTGTTTGTGAGTGCGGTTTTTAAACGTGCCAGGGTTCTGCGCACACCTCTAATTTCTAATGGATTTTCTAGGGGAGAAACGGCATGAGTCAATTTCAACTCCATCAATTGTTTTTCCACTTCTGCAATTTTAGTTTGCAGGGCTTCCGCTTCCATTAATTTTATTTCTGACTGTTTCATATTTTTTCTTTAGGCTTGAAAATCACGAGCCACAACAAATTTGGTTTTCACAGGCAATTTTTGAGCCGCTAAGCGCAAAGCTTCTTTGGCCACATCGTGAGGAACGCCACCAATTTCGAACAAAACGCGACCAGCTTTAGCCACTGCTACAAAATATTCGGGTGCTCCTTTTCCTTTTCCCATACGAACCTCAAGAGGTTTTTTGGTGATGGGCTTATCGGGAAAAATTTTAATCCATAGTTGGCCTTCACGTTTCATATAACGGGTAGCAGCAATACGCGCTGCCTCAATTTGCCGTGAGGTGATAAACACAGAGTCTAGGGCTTTGATGCCAAACATGCCATTTGAGAGTTGATGCCCTCTTTGGGAGAGGCCTTTCATGCGCCCCTTCTGCGTTTTACGATATTTTGTCTTTTTGGGTTGTAACATAATTTCTCTGTACTACCTTGATTAGTATTATTTTCTTCTGCGTTGACGACCGCCTTGGGCAGCTCCATTGCGACCAGAATTGTTTCCGCCACCGCTCTTTTTACTCATGCCTACAAGAGGAGATAATTCTCTTTTGCCATAAACTTCGCCTTTCATGATCCACACTTTGATGCCTAAACGACCATAAGTGGTGTGCGCTTCAACAAGTGCGTAGTCAATATCGGCACGAAAAGTGGAGAGTGGAATACGACCTTCTTTGTAGGATTCTGAACGGGCCATTTCAGCTCCGTTTAAACGACCTGAAATTTGCACCTTAATTCCCTCTGCATTCATTCTAATGGCAGCAGCAATAGCCATTTTGATAGCTCGACGATATGAAATTCTACTTTCAATTTGACGGGCTATGCTGGCACCAACTAATTGAGCATCTAATTCAGGACGCTTAATTTCAAAGATGTTGATTTGCACTTCTTTGTTTGTAATCTTGCGCAATTCTTCTTTGAGCTTGTCTACTTCTTGTCCGGCTTTTCCAATGATTATTCCTGGACGAGCAGTGGTGATGGTTACTGTGATAATTTTAAGGGTGCGCTCAATAATTACATTTGAAACACTTGCTTTGGAAAGACGTGCGTGCACATACTTTCTAATTTTATCATCTTCGGCTAGTTTATCACCATAATTGTTACCTCCATACCAGTTGGAGTCCCATCCTCTAATGATGCCTAAGCGGTTTCCGATTGGATTGGTTTTTTGTCCCATAGTTATGCTTCAATTGTATTAGATCCCAACACCAATGTTACATGGTTGGAACGTTTTCTTATGCGATGTGCGCGACCTTGAGGGGCGGGTCGAAGACGTTTTAACATTTTTCCTCCGTCTACGCGAATTTCTTTAACGATCAAATTGGCTTTTTCAATGTCTTCAGCTTCATTTTTACTTTGCCAGTTTGAAATGGCAGAAAGCAATAATTTTTCTAATCGACGTGATGCCTCTTTAGAACTAAATTTTAAAATAGTCAACGCTTTGTCAATTTGCTCCCCACGTACTTGATCTGCAACCAAACGCATTTTTCTAGGAGAAGTAGGGCAATTGTTTAACTTGGCAAAGGCAAGTTCTTTTTTTGCCTCTTTTCTATTTTGCGCCGTTTGTCTCTTTCGATTTCCCATAAAGCCTTCTTATTTTTTACCTTTATTTTTGGCCCCGGCATGTCCTCTAAACGAACGAGTGGGTGAAAATTCTCCCAACTTATGTCCTACCATGTTTTCAGTAACATAGACCGGAACAAATGTTTTTCCGTTGTGCACTCCAATGGTTTGTCCCACAAAGTCGGGCGTAATCAAAGACGCACGAGACCAGGTTTTGATCACGGTTTTTTTGTTCTCTTCTACATTCTTCATCACTTTCTTTTCAAGGCTGTGATGCACAAAGGGTCCTTTTTTTAATGAACGAGCCATGCGTTATCTATTTTTTTCTACGTTCTATAATGAACTTATTACTAGCTTTTGTTTTAGATCGGGTGCGATAGCCTTTGGCTGGCAATCCTTTTTTCGATCTTGGATGTCCTCCAGAGGCACGCCCTTCACCACCACCCATGGGGTGATCTACAGGGTTCATCGCCACGGGACGTGTTCTAGGTCTTCGGCCTAGCCATCTTGATCTACCGGCTTTTCCAGAAACAAGCAACTGATGATCAGAATTTGAAACTGCACCAATAGTGGCTAAACAAGTGATCAATACCATTCGGGTTTCACCAGAAGGCAATTTGATGGTTGCATATTTACCGTCGCGTGCCATAAGCTGAGCAAATGCACCTGCACTACGGGCCATAGAAGCACCTTTTCCGGGCACCAATTCTATGCATGAAATAATTGTTCCCAATGGAATATCTGACAAATAGAGTGCGTTTCCTATTTCGGGAGAAGCACTTCTACCTGAGGATACCTTTTGACCTACTTGAAGTCCATTTTGTGCAATGATGTAACGTTTTTCACCATCTTTATATTGTACAAGGGCAATAAAGGCAGAACGGTTTGGGTCATATTGTATGCTGAGCACTTCGCCGGTCACATCAAATTTATCACGCTTAAAATCGATAATACGATAGCGTCTTTTGTGCCCTCCACCTCTGTGGCTAACTGTCATTTTACCCTTATTGTTTCTTCCACCTGATGATTTTAGGGGACGCAATAAGCTTTTTTCTGGCTTTTGTGTTGTAATTGCATCAAAGCCATTAACCACGCGAAAGCGTTGTGCTGGAGTTATAGGTTTTAATTTTCTAACTGACATCTGATGCGGTTTTATAGGTTACTGTAAAAATCGATGGCATCTCCCTCGGCCACTTGCACTATTGCGCGCTTGGTGGCGTTGGTTTTTCCAGATTGTACACCGGTTTTAGTATATTTCACTTTGCGTTCCGGACCATAATTGAGGGTGCGCACTTTGGCAACCGTAACATTATAGGTCTCTTCTACAGCCGCTTTGATCTCTAATTTATTGGCTCTTGGATCAACAGAAAAAGTGTAGCTATTGGAAACTTCGCTTCCTCGAGTAGCTTTTTCTGTAATAATCGGTTTAATTAAAACTTTCATCATTAACGATTCAATAGTGATTCAATGGCGGCAATAGAACTCTCTGAAAGAATTAAAGTATTGGCATTTGAAATGCTGTAAGTACTTAATTCTGTGTTATTTACAACTTGAGATTTTTCTAAATTGCGCGACGACAAATATACATTTTTATTCGATTCACCCAACACGTGTAAGGTTTTTTTACCAGTGAGCCCTAGGGCGTTGAGCAAAGTCGTGTAATCTTTTGTTTTAGGGGTTTCCATTTGGAAATCTTCTAAAACATAAATAGCCTTTTCGTGGGCTTTGATGCTCAAAGCCGATTTACGGGCTAAACGCTTTACTTTTTTATTGACCTTTTGGCTGTAGCTTCTAGGGGTTGGACCAAAAATGCGACCTCCACCTCTAAAGAGTGGGTTTTTTATGCTCCCAGCTCGAGCTGTTCCGGTGCCTTTTTGTTTTTTGATTTTACGTGTGCTTCCCGCAATTTGTCCTCTTTCTTTGGCTTTGTGCGTACCTTGTCTTTTGTTGGCTAGGTGTTGCTTCACATCCAAGTAGATGGCATGTGTATTCGGTTCAATACCAAACACCTCCGGATTTAGTTTTACTTTCTTACCGGTGGTTTTTCCTTCTTTATTATAGATCTGTAATTCCATTATTTCTCTACTATTACGTATGCATTTTTATGACCTGGCACACATCCCTTAACCACTAAGAGATTTTTTTCAGGCACTACTTTAACCACCTTCAAGTTTTCCACTTTAACACGGTCAGTTCCCATTCTTCCTGCCATACGCATACCTTTAAATACACGAGCAGGATAGGAAGCAGCCCCAATAGAACCCGGGGCTCTCAATCGGTTGTGTTGTCCGTGAGTGGCTTGACCAACACCGCCAAATCCGTGGCGTTTCACCACCCCTTGGAATCCTTTTCCTTTAGAGGTTCCTGTCACATCAACAAACTCACCTTCGGTGAAGTGGTCTACTGTGAGGGTGTCTCCCAATTGGTGTTCTGTTTCAAAATTTTGGAATTCAACAACTTTCTTCTTGGGTGCAGTGTTAGCCTTTTTAAAATGGCCTTGAGCTGCCTTTGAAGTGCGTTTTACTGCCTTGTCATCGAAACCCAGTTGCAGTGCATTATACCCGTCAACCTCTTTGGTTCTGACTTGGGTAACCACGCATGGCCCAACCTCTAAAACGGTGCAGGGAACGTTTTTTCCTTGCTCGTCATAAAGACTTGTCATGCCGATTTTTTTTCCTATTAACCCAGACATTCTATACTTTTTTTAATAATTAAACTTTAATTTCTACTTCTACGCCACTAGGCAATTCCAACTTCATCAAAGCATCAATGGTCTTTGAAGAAGAGCTATAAATGTCTAGAAGACGTTTATACGAACACAATTTAAATTGCTCCCGTGATTTTTTGTTCACGTGAGGAGATCGCAACACGGTGAAGATTTTTTTGTGGGTAGGTAATGGAATGGGTCCAGTAACTACAGCACCTGTTGTTTTAACAGTCTTCACAATCTTATCGGCAGACTTGTCTACCAGGTTGTGGTCGTATGATTTTAATTTAATTCTAATTTTTTGACTCATTTCGCAAAGCGTTAAGCGTTTTGTTTTCCTTTAATATCTGCAATTACGGATTCAGAAATGTTCTGAGGCGTTTCTGCATAGTGTGAAAATTCCATTGTAGAGGTAGCTCTTCCGGAAGATAGGGTCCGCAAAGAGGTTACATATCCAAACATTTCGGAAAGGGGCACCTCTGCTTTTACTACTTTAGAACCGGCACGGTCATCCATTGAGTTTACTTGTCCTCTACGTCGGTTCAAGTCTCCCACAATGTCTCCCATGTTTTCTTCGGGGGTGAGCACTTCTAACTTCATAATAGGTTCCATAATAACGGCGCGTGCGGCACGAGCAGATTCTTTAAACCCTAGTTTTGCGGCCAATTCAAATGAAAGTGAGTCTGAATCCACAGGGTGGAAAGAACCGTCTTTCAAGGTAATTTTCATGGCATCAATTTCAAAACCAGCTAAAGGACCATTTTTCATGGCTTCTGCGAATCCTTTTTCTACTGATGGAATATATTCTTTAGGAATGTTTCCACCTTTAATTTCGTTTACGAACTCCAAACCTGGTTTTCCTTCTTCTGCTGGTTCTATAGTAAACACTATGTCTGCAAATTTACCTCGACCACCAGTTTGCTTTTTATACACTTCTCGGTGATCTGCAGTTGCAGTAAGAGCTTCTTTATATTCTACTTGAGGTTGCCCTTGGTTAACTTCTACCTTGAATTCTCGTCTGAGACGATCTACAATAATGTCTAAGTGAAGTTCTCCCATTCCAGATATTATAGTTTGCCCAGAGGCCTCATCTGTTTTTACTTGGAAAGTAGGATCTTCCTCTGCTAGTTTACCTAAAGCCATGCCGAGTTTATCTACATCAGCTTTTGTTTTAGGTTCAACGGCAATACCAATTACAGGATCGGGAAACACCATGCTTTCCAAAATAATAGGAGCGTTTTCGGCTGAAAGGGTGTCTCCGGTTTTAATGTCTTTAAATCCAACTGCTGCTCCAATATCTCCGGCTTCAATAAAGTCGATAGAATTTTGTTTGTTGGAGTGCATTTGATAAATTCTTGAGATACGCTCTTTGTTGCCACTTCGGTTGTTCAACACATAAGACCCTGCATCTAATCGTCCGGAATAGGCACGGAAAAAGGCTAATCTTCCCACAAAAGGATCGGTAGCAATTTTGAAGGCCAAAGCAGAAAAAGGCTCTTGTACAGTGGGCTTACGTGAAATTTCGGCATCTGTTTTAGGGTCTGTACCTACTATGGCTTCTTTGTCTTCTGGAGAAGGCAAATAGCGACAAACGGCATCCAATAAAAATTGAACACCCTTATTTTTGAATGAAGAACCGCAGATCATAGGAATGATACTCATGTCTTGAGTGGCAGCACGCAAGGCATTGTGAATTTCATCTGGGCTAATGCTATCAGGATCTTCAAAGAATTTTTCTAAAAGGGCTTCATCATATTCAGCTACAGCCTCTATGAGTTGCTCACGAAGTTGTTGCACTTCACCCTTTAAATCTTCAGGAACAGGCATTTCGTCATAGGTAGAACCAAAATTATCTTCGTGCCAAACAATGGCTTTGTTGGTCACCAAATCTACTATTCCTTTAAAATCTTCTTCATCTCCAATGTTGAGCACTAAGGGAACAGCGTTAGATTTTAACATTTCACGCACTTGTGTACAAACATTTAGGAAATTGGCTCCCTGACGGTCCATTTTATTAACAAACCCGATGCGAGGCACTTTGTAATTATCAGCCAAGCGCCAGTTTGTTTCAGACTGTGGTTCTACACCATCTACGGCAGAAAACAAAAAAACCAATCCATCGAGTACTCGAAGTGATCGGTTTACTTCCACAGTAAAGTCTACGTGGCCGGGGGTATCAATTATATTGAAGTGATGGGGTTGTGATTCTGCAGTGGGTTTTCCTTGATCGGAAGGGAAGTTCCAAGTACAGGTGGTAGCAGCAGAAGTAATCGTAATACCGCGCTCTTGCTCTTGCTCCATCCAATCCATGGTGGCGGCACCATCGTGCACTTCACCAATTTTATGACTCACCCCAGTGTAGAACAAAATGCGTTCTGTGGTGGTGGTTTTACCGGCATCAATATGAGCTGCGATACCAATATTTCTTGTAAATTTTAAATCTCTTGCCATGGCTGTCTAATCAAAAATATAAGTGGAATTAAAATCTAAAATGCGAGAAGGCTTTGTTTGCTTCAGCCATTTTGTGAGTATCTACACGTTTTTTAACGGCAGCACCTTCTTCCTTAGAAGCGGCAAGCACTTCATTAGCTAACCGAAGCGCCATAGATTTTTCATTGCGTTTTCTCGCTGCAGAAATGAGCCATTTCATAGCAAGAGAAACTTTACGGTCGGGACGAATTTGCATCGGAATTTGAAAGGTAGCACCCCCAACGCGTCTACTGCGCACCTCTACATGAGGCATCACATTAGAAAGGGCGTCTTTCCAAAGTTCAATGGCGGTTTTTTCTTCGTCTTGTTTGCGTTGCTCTACAATTTCTATGGCGTCATAGAAGAGACTGAAGGCAACTGATTTTTTCCCATCCCACATTAAGTTGTTCACAAAACGTGTCACCAATTGGTCGTTAAATTTAGGATCGGGTAGTAGGGGGCGTTTTTTGGCTTGTTTTTTTCTCATGATTTACGAACTACGTTTCACGTTTATTTTTTGGGTCTTTTGGCACCATATTTAGAACGGCGTTGTAACCTACCTTCTACGCCGGCAGTATCTAACGCTCCTCTAACAATGTGATAACGTACTCCCGGTAAATCTTTTACTCTTCCGCCTCGAACCAATACTATCGAGTGCTCTTGGAGGTTGTGTCCTTCTCCGGGAATGTAGGCGTTAACTTCTTTTCCATTTGTTAAACGCACACGGGCAACCTTACGCATTGCTGAGTTAGGTTTTTTAGGCGTAGTGGTATAAACTCTTGTGCATACCCCGCGCCGTTGTGGACACGAATCCAAAGCAGCCGATTTACTCTTCTTGGTAATCGAAACTCTTCCTTTTCTTACAAGTTGTGCAATTGTTGGCATATAATTGTTTAATTCCCCATTTTTATGGGCGTGCAAATGTAGAGATTATTTTATTTTATTCAAACCCTTAGTGCTCGAATTTTTAACATTTTTTTTGATAACACCCAAAAAGAGTACCTGGCTTCCATTTTTAGCATTCCATTTCAATTTAGTTCATCGCTTTTTAGTCTTCTTTAAAAGGGTTTTGTTTTTAGACATCCTTTATTAGAGCAGCTACCCCAAAAACCCCAATATTTTGGGATAAACATTAGCAAAACCCGTATATTTTCTAGATCAAAAGCCATCTAATTCTTATTTATATGGCTTTTTTGTTTGACTTTAAGCAAAAAATATTAACCCTTTTTATGAATCTTAACATAATATTAATACTTTTGCGAGAATTATTAACTATAATTTAATGTTATGAATAGAATGAAAAACCTAATGCTGTTGTGGTTGATGAGCCTCACTGTGGCCATGGCACAGCAGACCATTACTGGGGTAGTTCTGGATGAGCAAGGTCAACCACTCCCTAGTGCAACTGTTCAGATCAAAGGTACCAATACGGGAACCAGCACAGATTTTGACGGTAATTATTCCATTACCGCTTCTAATGGAGATGTACTTGTTTTCTCTTTTGTTGGGTTCTCAACTCAAGAAGTAACGGTGGCCAATGAAGACCAGATTGATGTTACCCTTGCAGCAGACAACCAACTGGATGAAGTTGTTGTTTCGGCCCTTGGGGTTTCTCGAGAAAAGAAATCGTTGGGTTATGCGCAGCAATCCGTACAAGGAGAAACCTTAGTTCAATCTAAGGAAGTAGACTTAAACGTAACCCTTTCCGGAAAAGTAGCCGGGGTACAAATGATTGGAGGATCTTCTTCCAGCTTTGATGCCGGTTTCTTGCGTTTAAGAGGAGAAACGGGTGTGCTTTATGTTGTGGATGGTATTAAAGTAAATGCCATGACCGACATCAACACCGACAACATTGCCAATATTTCTGTATTAAAAGGAGCTGCTGCAACAGCACTCTATGGTGCAGATGCAGTAAATGGGGTGGTGATCATCACCAGCAAAAAAGCAGCTGATGGTGAATCTACTTTTACAGTAGACCACACCACAAATGTTACGTCAGTTTCTATTCTTCCCGACTACCAAAACGAATATGGTGGAGGATATTACCAAGACTGGGATACATTTGAATATAATCCTGCCACTGACCCCGCTTCTTGGGCTGCTTTTAATGGACAAAAAATTCCATACTATGCTGCTGATGAATCTTGGGGACCTAAATTAGACGGTACGCTAGTACGTCACTGGGACAGCTGGATTCCTGGTCACCCAGAATTCGGAAAATTACGCCCTTGGGAGCCTAATCCCGATAACATCCGTAATTTCTTCGATACCGGAATTACAAATAACACCACTTTAGCCTATTCTAAAGGGGGAGAAAACTACAACATTCGCTCTTCTATACGTAACCTTTCTCAAACCTTGGTTATGCCAGAAGCTAAAAGAGATCAAATTGATTTCAATATTACCGCATCTATTGATCTGAGTGATAGTTTTGAATTTTATTCTTCTTTAAACTATCAGTTTAGAGAAACTAACAATTCACCTCTTAATGGTTATGGTGGATTAGGTTCAAACTTCAACCAATGGTGGCAGCGTCAATTGGACATGGACCGCTTGAAGCAAAACTATTTCTTTGAAGGAAACTTTTACAGCTGGAACTCTAAGTCAGCAAGAGATGCAACCCCTCTTTATTGGGATGCTCCTCACTTTGGCCCACAACAAAACAAAAACGTACAACGTAAAGATGTTGCTTTTGGAAATATGGGGCTAAATTATCAGCTGAATGAAAACATCAGAGTAAATGTTGAAGTGAGAAGACGTTTCAACAATTTCCTTTCAAACGGAAGAACAGCTTTTGGTGGTTTAGAATTACCTAGCTATAGCGAATCAAACTTTAGATACATCCAAAACGAAGTTTATGGTCAAGCAACCTACAACAAACGTTTTGGCGATCTTGATGTGAACGGACTTGTTGGTTATCAAATGCAACAAAACAGAGCTAACTACATGCAAGCCTCTACCGTTGGAGGATTGTCTGTGCCTGACTTCTACAGTGTGGCAACTTCTGTTGACCGTCCTAATTATTCTGCAGGATTGTTTCAGTCTAAGTTGATGTCCAACTTTGCGCAAGTGTCGCTAGGATACAAAAGTACTTTTTATCTTGATGCCTCTTACCGTTTTGACTGGGGATCTACTGCCAATGCAGAGGATAACCGAATCGAAACCTTTGGAATCTCTGGAAGTTTACTTATCGATGAGCTATTGGATTTAGGAAACTCAGTTTCTTTTGCCAAACTTAGAGGAGGCTATTCGCAAGCTCCTATCTTCCCAGATCCCTATCAAACCACAAGTGTTTATAACGTAGGAAGTCCTTATGGTGGAAATGCTTCTTTCTCTGTGCCTAACACAGAAGCCAATGCCAATCTTTTAGGAGGTACAAGAGACGAATTAGAAGTTGGTCTTGAATTTAGATTTTTTGAAAACCGTTTAGGGTTAGACGTTACCTACTTTGATCGCAAAGACAAAGAATTGCCAATTGCTATTCCTGTTGCTGCTTCATCAGGGTTTAGCGGATTATCCATCAACGCGGGACAAACTTCTTCGAACGGTATTGAAATTACCTTTAATGCAACACCTGTTCAAACACAAGATTTCAAATGGGACTTTTCTGTAAACTTTGCAACACTCGAAAAAACAGTTGACTTCTTAGCAGAAGGTATTGACCGAAACGTTCTCGTTGGCTGGGTTAGCTGGGGTGGATTGCAGTTCCAAGAAGTTGTTGGTGAAGAATGGGGTACTTTTGTTGGTAGAAAACGTAAGTATGATGCCAACGGTACACCTATCTTAACAGAAAGTGGAAGTTTTGTTTATGACACGAATGAAGTATTAGGATCAATTCTTCCTGATTTCACAGGCGGTATCCTTACTTCTCTTCAATATAAAAACTTGTATTTAAACGTAGGGCTTGACTATCAAAATGGTGGTTTGTTCTATTCAACTACCAACATGTTTGCCTACTATTCAGGTCTCCACATCGATACGGTTGGAACCAATGACAAAGGCAATCCTGTTCGTGATGCACCCGATGCCGGTGGTGGTTTCCACGTAGTGGGTGTAACTGAAAGCGGAGCACCTGTTGATCTTTATATGGAAGATTATGTTTGGGCAGGTCGCTATTTTGGGGCACACGATGAGTGGCTCTATGATGCCTCTTATTTAAAATTACGTCAACTACGTTTGGGCTATTCTGTTCCAACTGCATTGCTAGAAGGAACTTTTATTAGAAACGCTGACGTATCTATATTAGGAAACAACTTGTTGTTGCTCTACTCTAACATCAAACACGGTGGACTTGATCCTAGTGAAATTGAAGGTTCTGGAAGTATAGCAGGCCAATATAGACAAGCTGAAGGTGGTCAGTTGCCTCCCTCACGTTCCATTGGACTTAATGTAAAACTTAACTTTTAATAACGAAAAGCATGAAAAATTATATCAAAAATTGGAGTTTAATACTGATCGCAGTATTTGCTTTTCAGGCTTGTGAAACCGTTGATTTTGGGAATGAAAACTTAAATCCTAATTCTCCTTCAACGGCCTCTACTGCGGCTTTATTGACAAACGCTCAGCGTTTTATTCCAACCGTAGTTAGTGAAGTCAACAGTAATATGATGGTGCAGTATATCTCACAAATCACTTATACTGAAGGTTCTCGTTATGAGCAATTTGAGTGGTCTTATGATGATTGGTATTCTGGACCTCTTAAAGATTTGCAAGAAATCATTGATTTGAATACCGAAGATCCTGAGGCCTATAAAAACGGAGGAACTACTGAAAATCAAATTGCGGTTGCCCGCATTATGAAGGCTTATTTCTATCTCTATCTTACTGATAGATGGGGTATGATTCCTTATTCTGAAGCCTTACAAGGCTCTGAGAACATCAAACCTAAGTTTGATACTCAAGAAGCTATTTACACTTCTCTTTTCACTGAAATTGATGAGGCTCTTGGCAGCATCAATACCAGTGGAACGCTTAAGGGGGATATCTTATTCAACGGTGACATGAGCCATTGGAAAAAGTTTGCCAACACCATGAAATTGGTTATGGCTATGCGCGTTTCTAACGCCAACCAATCATTAGGTCAACAAAAATTGACTGAGGCCTATAACGCCGGTGTGATTGGAAGCGTGGCTGAAAACATGCACTATCCCTATTTGACAGAAGACACAAATGACAACCCATGGCAAGACCGTTTCCAAACGCGTGAAGACTTTGCAGTGAGTGATGTGTTTATAGATTTTTTAAACAATCACAACGATCCTAGAATTGCTTCTTATGCAGAGCTACCACTTTCTGATGCCACTGGCACTTATGTTGGTTGTCCTTATGGAGTAGCCAATCCAAATGTTTTGCAGTCTGATATTTCATTTATCACTTCTGATATTATTTATGATGGTACTCAAACTGGAGGCATGATTTTTAGCTATGCTCAAATTTGTTTCTCTATGGCAGAAGCAGCCTTAAGAGGAATGACCACTGTGGGCGATGCTGAAACTTGGTATAACTTAGGAATTGATGCTTCTATGGCCCAATGGGGTGTTGCAGAAGCTGACGCTGCTGCTTATAAAGCACAAGCCGAAGTGGCCTATGACGCCGCTAAAGGATTGGAGCAAATTGCCACTCAAAAATGGGCGGCACTCTACATGCAAGGGGCAGAAGCTTGGTCTGAATGGAGACGTTTAGATTTTCCAAAACTTGAGCCAGCTGCTGATGCTTTATCTGGAAATGGAATTCCTGTACGCAACGGCTACGCCGCTCTTACTAAATCTTTAAATGAAGAAAACTACAATGCGGCTGTATCTGCTCAAGGGCCTGATACACAAGACACCCGCTTGTGGTGGGATACTAAATAAACATTTAGTTGAAAATTGATAAAAAGCACCTATTTTTATAGGTGCTTTTTTTTATATGTAATGATTAAGTCAATGAAAAAACAAATTCTTTCAGCTTTTTTACTTTTGATTCCAGTCTCACTGATGGCACAAGTTGTTTCTGTGAGTGAACAAGATTTATTTAGAGGAGGAAACATCAATTTAGTGAAATTGGTGGCTGACAATAAAAACTACAAAGGTTCTCCCTACCTCAACGATACTTTTGAAAATACAGCTTTGGTGTTTGATTCAAACCGTGGCTTTGAAGGCCCTATGCGCTATCATATGGGTTACCAAATATTTGAATTTAAAAACGCTGCAGGAGAACGCTTTAAAATTCTTCCGGAAAGCGGATTTAAACTGGTGCATCAAGGAAAGTCCTATGTGCGAGATAAAATTAGGCTTAAAAGTGAAGGAGAACTCGATGGGGTTTTTCAATTGCTTTGGGAAGGACAACACTTTAGAGTGTTGCGCTATCTAAAAAAAGAACTTGAACAAGCTCGAAAAGATGGCATACCGGCACCAGCAACCGGATCTAGTGAAGGGCCACTACCTACTTGGATCGATAGAAGTTATTACGTCATTGCAAAAGGCAATGAAGGCATTCGAGTTGAAAATTCACATAAAAAAATGATAAACCTAAACTTTTTTAATGCCAAAGTATATAAAACATATACAGACCAAAATAAGGTTAAACTCAAGAATGAAGAAGCCTTACTAGAAATGGTCGCTCATTTAGACCAAAACACACCTTAAATTTTGATGGAAAAAGACTCCCACAAAACCACCACCATATTTGGCACCAGAGCCGTGCTTGAAGCCATAGCCTCTGGAAAAAATATTGAAAAGGTTTGGTTACTCAAAAACAGCCAAAACCAGCAATTCAACCACTTGCAACAACAACTAGACCAGCACAATATCAAAGTGAGCTATGTGCCCAAAGAACGATTAGAGCGTTTTGATCAAAAAAACCATCAGGGAGTGGTGGCCCAAATGGCGGCCGTGGCAACTGTTGAATTTGAAACCCTTGTAGATCAATTAAAAAATAAAAAAAATCCGTTATTGCTTCTTCTAGACGGGGTGACCGATGTTCGAAATTTTGGTGCCCTTTTAAGAACTGCAGCAGCCGTGGGTGTTGATGGAGTGATTATTCCAAACAGTGGCAGTGCCCCTCTCAATGGTGATGTAGTAAAAACCTCAGCAGGAGGTATTTTTAGAGTTTCTATTGCTAAGGTAAACCACCTAAAAGATGTTATCTATCAATTGCAAGAATTAGATTTTTCGATCTTCGCTATTACCGAAAAAACAACTACTTCTTTTTATGACTACGACTATAAAGGACCCACTGCCTTAATTTTAGGAGCTGAGGACAAAGGAATTTCTAAAGGCATTCTTAAAATTGTAAAGCAACAGGCTAAGATTCCAATGGTAGAAACATCAAATTCACTCAACGTATCCGTTGCTGCAGCAGTGGTGCTATATGAAATCGTGAGACAACGTTTATAATACTATCTTTAGGCCATGAACATTCCATTGGCAGAACGGATGCGCCCTCAAACTCTTGCTCAATATTATGGGCAAGATCATTTAGTAGGAAAAGAGGGAGCCCTTTCTAAAATGATTGGACAAGGCCTTTTGCCCTCCCTTATCTTGTGGGGGCCTCCAGGCACCGGAAAAACAACTTTAGCCCAACTGCTTGCCCAAGAAAAAGACCGCCCTTTTTTTCAACTTTCGGCGATCAATGCCGGGGTCAAAGAAGTGCGAGAGGTTATTCTAAAAGCCGATCAAAAAGGAAGCCTTTTTGAACAAAAGACCCCAATATTATTTATTGACGAAATTCATCGGTTTAGTAAATCACAGCAAGATGCACTTTTAGGAGCTGTTGAAAAAGGGATTATTACACTCATTGGCGCCACCACAGAAAACCCAAGCTTTGAGGTTATCAACGCCCTACTCTCCCGTTGCCAAGTATATAGCTTGTTTCCCCTTCAAGAAGATGCCCTCTTGCAAATTGTCAAAGAAGCCGAAGCCCATGACGTTTTGTTAAAACAACAAAAAGTGGTAGTTGCAGAAACTGCTGCTTTGCTCGAACTTTCGGGGGGAGATGCCAGAAAAATGCTGTCTATTTTAGAACTAGTGGTACAATCTAATGCTGAAAAGGGATTAAAAATTACAGATGAATTAGTCTATAAAAGCGTGCAAAGCAACCCCCTTTTATTCGATAAAAAAGGGGAATTTCATTACGATATAATTTCAGCATTTATCAAATCAATTCGCGGAAGTGACCCCAACGCTTCAGTTTATTGGTTAGCTCGAATGATTGGGGGTGGTGAAACTCCAGAATTTATTGCCCGCAGAATGCTCATTCTAGCTTCAGAAGACATTGGAAATGCCAATCCCACTGCCCTTGTGCTTGCCAACAATACATTTCAAGCGGTGCATGCTGTTGGCTATCCAGAAGCTCGTATTCTACTGAGTCAGTGTGCCCTCTATTTAGCGAGTTCTCCCAAAAGCAATGCGGCTTATGTGGCTATTCAAGAAGCTCAAAAAAAAGTAACCGAAACGGGCAACCTCAATGTGCCCCTACACCTTAGAAATGCCCCAACTGAATTGATGCAGTCCATGGGATATGGAGATGGCTATCTTTATGCGCACGACTATCCCAATAATTTTGCTGAACAAGAATTTATGCCTCCTGATGTTGCTGGCACAACTTTTTATGTGCCGGGAGAAAATGCTAAAGAAAAGTCCATAAGGTCTTTTTTAAAAGAACGTTGGAAGGATAAATATGACTATTAGGTGTTTTTCCAAAAGAAGGGCGTGAACAAGATCAAAACCGTAAAAAGCTCCAAACGCCCTAGCAACATGAGAAAACTAGCCCACCATTGGCCAACTTGAGAAAGGGCTTCATAATTATCGGTAGGGCCAAAAATGCCTAAAGCAGGGCCCACATTACCTAAGGTGGAGGCTGCTACCCCAACCGCCGATTCAAAATCAATTCCCATCAATCCAAAACCCAAAGCTCCAATAATAAAACTCAATAAGTAGAGTATAAAGAACCCTAAAATATTGTAGGAAATAGTTTCGTCTACAATCTTTTTATTGTAGCGAGCCTGAAGAATGGCATTGGGATGAAGCGCTCTTTTAAATTCTAAAAAACCACCCCTAATCATCAAGAGATGACGAACCACTTTCACTCCGCCAGCAGTTGAACCTGAAGACCCACCCAAAAACATCAATCCAAAAAATACAATGGTGAGAAAAGGCATCCAAAGTGTATAATCTGCCGTTACAAAACCGGTGGTAGTAATTAGGGCAATCACTTGAAAAAGACCATGCCTAAAAACACTTTCAACTTTGCCCAATAATTGTGGGTGACTAAGCGTGCTTTGGGTAAAATCGGCAAAAAAGTAAATTAATACGGCCACAACAATACTGAAGAATATGATAAAAAAGGAATACCATTTAAATTCATCATCTTGTAATACTTTACTGATTTTGCCTTTAATAGCAAAATAGCTTAACACAAAATTGGTGCCCGCCAAAAACATAAAGAGGATTATAATATATTGAATGAGGGGCTGGCCGTTCCAAAAGGCAATGCTTTCATTTTTGGTAGAAAAACCCCCGGTTGACAGTGTGCTCATGGCATGATTGAGCGCATCAAAAAAAGACATTCCTGCCAGGGTGAGCAACAAGGTTTCAATTAGGGTCAATCCCAAATAAATAAGCCATAGACGTTTGGCTGTATCGGCTATTTTTGGGTGTAATTTGTCACTACTCAATCCAGGAACCTCGGCTGTAAATAATTGAAATCCTCCAATACCTAAAAAGGGTAAAATGGCAATCGCCAACACTATAATTCCCATACCCCCAATCCAATGCGTCATGCTGCGCCAAAACAACAAACTTTTGGGCATGCTTTCAATATCGCTTAAAATAGTGGCTCCCGTAGTGGTATAGCCCGACATGGTTTCAAAAAAACTAGCGGAAAAGCTAGGTATGGCCCCTGAAATCCAATAGGGTAAAAGTCCGGAAAGAGCCATTAAAAACCAGCCTAATGTAACAATGAGATAACCTTCACGCTTCTGAATTTTGGAATCGTGTTTTCGAAAAACTAATATTGCAAGGGCCCCCACAGACAAAACTGAAAAAGCAGAAACAGTAATCTCAAGCCCCACACCATCTTGATAGACATAGCTCACCAATGCGGCAAGTAGCATAAAAGCACCATTGAATAACAATAGTATGCCCATCAAAAAAACAACAATGCGAAGATTTATGTTTTGCATATTGATTTATAAAAACAAACTCTCAATTCGCTTTATAGCCTTAGGCAAACAAGAAACCACTAGGCGATCTCCAGGTTTGATTTGATAATCTCCCAGTGCAATTATACCTTTCCCTTCCCGAATGACCCCACCTATGATGGCTGTTCTTGGAAATTCTAAATCGCGTATTTTATAACCGGCAACCTTAGAATTTTCATGTACTTCGAATTCTAAAATTTCAACGTTTAGATTGTTCAGCGTGGTCATATCTACTACATCTCCCCTTCGGATATATCTAAAGATGGTATTTGCGGTGAGTAGTTTTTTATTGATAAGGGTATCAATACCAATAGATTGCGACAATTCAAAATAGTCCATGTTTTCCACCAAAGCGATGGTTTTTTTGACTTGCTTGGTTTTGGCCATTAAGCAGGCCATAATATTGGTTTCAGAGTTGCCCGTTACCGATATAAAAGCATCCATTTGGGCAAGATCTTCTTCTTCTAGAAGTTCTACATTGCAACCATCGCCGTGAATCACCATAGCATTAGGCAAATCTTCTGCAATGCTAAAGGCTTTGCTTTTTTGTTTTTCAATTATGGTTACTTTCACCTTTTTTTCAGCGAGTTCTTTAGCTGCATTAATGCCTATTTTACCACCCCCTAAAATCATTACCCTATGGATAGGCGTTTTACTTTTTCCGGTGAGTTTGTAGAGTTCTTCTACTCCTTCTTTAAGGGTAATGAAAAAAGTCGTATCACCAGCTTCAAAACAAGTATCTCCTCTTGGGATCATGGTAAACTGGGTGCCTTTTCGTTGAACAGCAATGGGCATAAAATGCACATCTGAAAAGAGTGCAGCTGCTTCTTTAACTGATTTACCCACAAAAGGAACACTGGCTTCTAGGGTAGTCCCAATTAGGGTAAGAGCTCCAGATTCAAATTCGTAGCTATTGGTAAAAGCCGATTGATCCAATAATTGCTGAATTTCTAGCGCGGCTAACTCTTCAGGAGAAATCAATTCATCTACACCTAAAGCTTTAAAATCGACTCCTTCATTAAGTTGACGAAATTCTAAGTTGGAAATGCGTGCAATGGTGCGTGCTGCCCCCATTTGCTTGGCTAATCCGGCTAGGGTAATGTTGCAAGCTTCTTGAGATGTAACAGCAATAAACAGCTCCGCTTCTGCCACTAGGGCTTCTTTTAGCATTGAAATGGACAAAGCATTTCCGCGGAGGGTTTTTATGTCTAAATGAGATTCAGCATAATTTAAACGCTCTTTGTCAATATCAATCAAGGTGATGTCTAAAGACTCGAAGGAAAGCAGTTTAGCCAAATGAAAACCAACTTCACCACCACCGGCAATAACAATTTTCATAGAGAGTGAAAAAACAGTACAAATATACAAATTTAACCCTCCCTCCTAGCTTTTGAGTCTTTTTTGGCATTTAGAATTCCGTATCTTTGCCGCCATCATGCACAAAAATCTCAAACCATTTCAAGACCAAGACAGCTCTAAAAAGGAGCAGGTCACACAAATGTTTGATCATATTGCAGATCATTATGACGGGCTAAACAGAATCATTACGCTGGGTATTGATTTGCAATGGAGAAAGCGCGTGGTCCAAAAAGTGGGGCGCCAAAATCCAGAAAAGATATTAGACATTGCAACCGGAACAGCCGATTTGGCCATTGCCCTAACTGCAACTAAAGCAAATCAAATTATTGGACTCGATATTGCGCCTAATATGCTTGCCGTGGGGGAAGAAAAAATAAAACAGAAAAAATTATCCGATAAAATTGATTTGCAATTGGGTGACTCTGAAAACCTTCCCTTTGAAGATCAGTCTTTTGAAGCGGTAACCGTTGCCTTTGGGGTGCGTAATTTTGAAAATCTTGACCGAGGATTACAAGAAATTTGGCGTGTCTTAAAGCCCCAGGGAATTTTAGTCATTTTAGAAACCGCTGTTCCTCAAAACAAAGTGCTCCGTTGGGGTTATGAACGCTACACCCAAACCCTTTTGCCGCTATTTGGAAAGCTCTTGGCCAAAGATGGTTCTGCCTATCGTTATTTGTCTGATTCTGCAGCAGCATTTCCATGTGGACAAGCCTTCAACAATATTTTGGGAAAAAATGGGTTTATAGATATTGAAGACAATCCACAAACCCTAGGGGTTGCTTCCATTTATTGTGCATATAAACCGTAACTATTCTTTTTTCTTTGCGCTTTTAGGAGGGCTGTTTTTGGGCTTTGGCCAATATCCTACCCTGAGAGAACGTGTTATCAATTTGCCAAATTTTGACAAAAGAACAGTGCACTACGGCTATTTTTTAGGTACCAATCAATATGATTTTAAATTTGAATATATACCAGAATATTATACCGACCTCAACTATAAAGACATTGCCGTAGAAACTAAAGCCGGATTTAATGTAGGCTTAATTGGAGATTTGCGCCTCAACGAATTTTTTAATTTAAGATTGGAACCAGGGCTCTATTATTCGCAAAGAGACTTAATCTATCCCCCCTTTTCAGAGTTTGAAAAAGAGAGCGATCAGATTAGAGAGCTCAAATCTACCTTTATTCATTTGCCTTTAATGTTAAAAATCAATGTGAGACGCATAAATAATTATAGGCCTTTTTTACTCACGGGTATTTCTACCGATTTTAACTTGTCTAGCAACGCCAAAAATCGAGACGACAACCGTAGCAATGTTTTTCGAACAACCACACAAAACCTAAATTATGAATTAGGATTAGGCTTCGATTTCTATTTAGTCTACTTTAAATTTTCTCCGTCTATAAGGGGAATTTTTTCTCTTCAAAATGAAATACTACCCGATGAAGATCCCAATAGCCCTTGGACCGGTAAAATAACCAAAATGTTGAGTAGAGGTTTTGCCATCAACCTCACCTTTGAATAGCCTAGGGTCTAAAAAATTCGTGTAGAAAAATAGCTCCGGCAACTGCCACATTGAGACTTTCCACACAAGCTTTATTTTTATTTTGTTTGGAAATGGTCAAAGCCTGATGAGCCACCTCATAGAGCGCTGGAGATATGCCGTGAGATTCACTACCTAAAACCAAAGCTCCTTTGGTCTGCAAGGGCTGCGCATAGAGAGAGGCTCCGTTTAAATCGGCAAAATAAATTGGCCCTGCCAAGGACTTTAAGTGGTTTTCTAAAGAACAATAGTGTATCTGCACCCGTGCAATTGAACCCATACTGGCCTGCACTACTTTGGGATTATAGCAATCAACACTATCCAAACTGCATACCAAATCGTTAAGACCATACCAATCGGAAAGCCTAATGAGCGTGCCCAAATTGCCGGGGTCTTTAATTTGATCTAATACCAAATGAAAGGAAGTTGGAGTTTTTATTGCCTTTTGCGGGAGTTCAAACACGCCCAAAAGTGGACTTGGTGTAGCAAAATGGGAAATAGACCTCATTTGTGCGTTGGAGATTGAAATGGTCTCCAAATTTTCATAGGGCTTGGTGGCAAGTAAATGGACCGGCACATAGTGAGCGGCAAGTAAATCTTGCACCACTTTTTCTCCCTCTGCAACAAAAAGCCCCCATTGTTGGCGGTATTTTTTACGATTAAGTTGTTGGATTTGTTTGCGTAGCTTGTTAGAGAGCATAAAAAAGGATTATTTTTGAAGTAAATCTTCCATACGTTGAATCACTTCTTTGCAAAATTAACCATTCTTTTTAGTCTGAGCCTATTTCTTTCGGGTTGCGTGGTGCATAGAAAATGGGAAGGAAACCAACGATTGATAGTTGAAAATAGAATTTTACACAATGCTCTCCCCCTCAAAAACGATCCGGTTAATTTGGTTATCACCACAAAACCCAATCAACGTCTTTTGGGAGTACCCCTTCGTTTAAGACTCTATGAAAGAGCACATCCTAATCCGGAATTGTTATTTCAAAATTGGCTCCAAAAGAAACCTCTGAGAAAAAAACATCTTGATAAACTGCTTTCAGAAAAACAAGTTTATGCTCTAGAAAAAAGTGTAATTAAATTTCATCAGTGGCTTAAAAAAGTGGGGGAACCTCCAGTGTTGGAAGACAGTTTAGCCATAGATAGATCAGTAAAAAGAATCACACAATATTATAAAAACTTAGGCTATTTTGATGTGGATGTAACTACAGAAAAAATCCCAATCAAAGCCAATCAAATTGCCCTGGTCTATGCCATTCAACCCAAAGAAAAATACCTGATTGATGCCATTACCCTAGCGAGTGAAAGTGCTGCCATAAAAACTATTTATGAGCAAAATGTAAAGGATCAGTGGATTGAACAAGGAGCCCCTTTCGAGGTGAAAAATTTTGATCGAGAACGAGAACGCCTCATTTCGCTCTTTAGAAATAATGGAATCTATAATTTTCAGCAAAGCAGCCTGAAATTTATTGCAGCCATAGACAGCACAGGAAAAGACCTCACCATTCCGGTCACCATAGAAATTAAAAACCCTACCACCCGAATCAATGATTCCCTTAGAACAATTCCCTATCGAATGAGAGAGGTTAAAGAAATTGACCTTTATGTTAACGATGTGCAAGAAGGAAATTTATTTCAACGGTTTTCAGATTCTTTAGAATATAATGGCTATACCATTTTTTCTGATGGAAAGCTAAACTACAAACCACAAGCCTTAACCTCTGGAATTTTAATCCAAAAAAATGAACCCTACAGCGAAGAAGAACGAACAGCCACCTATCGCTACTTTACCAATCTCAAAAATTTCAAATATCCCAGCATAACCTACTCCCCTATGGAAAAGGACACTTCTGCTTTAAAGGCTTTGGTTTTTTTAACCCCCAAAGAACGCTTTTCCTTAGATTTTGATGTAGACCTATCGCATTCCAACATTCAAGATTTTGGTATTGGACTAGGAGGAGGTTTGGGCATTCGAAATGTATTTAAAAGAGCTACGCTTTTAAAATTGGGATTAAAAACAAATCTGGGCGCTTCAAGAGATATTGCACAAGATCAAGATCGCTTTTTTAATTTATTTGAATTTAGTTCCGACGCAAAGATCACAATGCCCAGAATTGTGTTGCCCTTTGTGAAAGGCGATCTTATCCCCAAAAGAATGTATCCCCAAACCAACCTCATAGTGGGAACTAGCTACCAAAAAAACATCGGTTTAGACAAACAATTTTTTACAGGTATTTATCAATTTGATTGGAAACCCAACACCAAAAATCAGTTTGCTTTTAAGCTTGTTGATCTAGAATTTATCAACAACCAAAACATTTCCAACTATTTTAATGTTTACAGAAATTCATACGATCGACTAAATGCTATTGCGGCTGAGCTCGCTCTCCCACAAGATTGGTTAGATCGAGACAATAATTTAAACATTCCGGAAGGCACAGATGCCTTTATGGAGGCTGTTTTAAATGAAGAAACCCCCTTGAGAGCTGATAGTCCTGCCTTTCAAACAGTGAATGGCGTGCAAGAAAGATGGGATCGTTTAACGGCTAATAACCTCATTTTGGGGTCTTCCTTCAGTTTTAACACCAATACACAAGAAAATATTTTTGATGAAACCTTTTATCAATTGCGATGGAAAACTGATTGGGTAGGGGGTTTGTTGAATAAATTACTCCAAAAAAACCCTGGTGAACTCACCGCTGAAAGTGTTGCGCTCTATGGGGTGTCTCCCTCTCAATATTTTAAAACAGAATTAGACTATATCAAACATTGGCGGGTGGGAAGACAACGCATTATTGCTTTTCACTTTTTTGGGGGTGTGGCCATTCCCTATGGAAACGCCAATAATATTCCTTTCACACGCTCGTTTTTTTCAGGTGGAACCAACGACAACAGGGCATGGAAAGCCTATAAGTTAGGCCCTGGAAGTAGCAGCAACATCAATGAGTTTAACGAGGCTAATTTTAAGTTAGCTTTCAACTTTGAATATCGTTTTCCCCTAATTGCTGAGTTAAATGGTGCTTTATTTGCTGATTTAGGCAATATATGGAATCTTTGGGATGCCGTTGAAGACCCCGCCATGCGTTTTGAAGGGTGGCAAGATTTGGCTGAACTAGCCCTTGGCACTGGATTTGGCCTGCGCTATGATTTTGACTTTTTTGTGATTCGATTTGACACTGGTCTTAAAACCTATAACCCTGCACTCCCTGTAGCCGATCGTTGGGGTACGGACTTTAGCCTCCGCAAGGCTGTATTTAACATCGGCATCAATTATCCCTTCTAAAATAAAAAAGTTTAATATTTTTGCCCCAAACCAATTTGAATGAAAAATGATATCCCTGCCGGTGTCCTCACAGGCAGACAAGTACAAGAAGTTTTCGCCCTTGCGAAAGAAAAGAAATTTGCGCTACCCGCCGTAAACGTTACTGGAAACAACACTATTAACGCTGTTTTAGAAACTGCCGCTGCCCTCAACAGTCCGGTGATTATTCAGTTTTCTAACGGTGGTGCTCAATTTAATGCCGGAAAAGGATTGTCTAACAACAACCAAGAAGCCGCAATTGCTGGTGCCATTGCCGGAGCCCTACACATACACGAATTAGCACCTCGCTATGGTGCCCGTGTTATTTTGCACACTGACCATTGCGCCAAAAATTTATTACCCTGGATAGACGGTTTGCTTACCGCCAGTGAAGAATTTTATGCGCAACACGGCAAGTCCCTTTTTAGCTCACATATGATTGATCTTTCTGAAGAGCCTCTCGAAGAAAATATCGCGGTGTGTAAAGACTATCTAGCGCGCATGAAAAAAATGGACATGACCCTAGAAATTGAACTGGGTATTACCGGTGGAGAAGAAGATGGGGTTGACAATTCAGACGTAGATGTTTCTAAACTCTACACCCAACCTGAAGAAGTTGCCTATGCCTTTGAAGAATTAAGCAAAATAAGTGACCAATTTACGGTGGCTGCTGCCTTCGGAAATGTGCATGGGGTATACAAACCCGGAAACGTAAAATTGACCCCTAAAATCCTCAAAAATTCGCAAGAATATATCAGCAAAAAATACAATTTGCCTGAAAACACTGTAGACTTTGTTTTTCATGGTGGTTCGGGTTCTTCACAAGCCGAAATTGAGGAGTCTATTGGATATGGTGTTATTAAAATGAATATTGATACCGACTTGCAATTTGCTTTCACAGAGGGCATTAGAGACTATATGACCGAAAACATAGACTATCTAAAAACGCAAATCGGAAATCCGGAAGGTGCTGAAAATCCAAACAAAAAATATTACGATCCGCGAAAATGGCTCCGATTGGGAGAAGATACCTTTAGAAAGCGACTAGAACAGGCTTTTCAAGACCTGAACAATATCAACACCTTATAAAAAGGGTTTTTATATATTTGAACAAATACTTCTAGCATGAGTTGGTTTAAACGACGTGAAAAAGGGATTCAAACCAAAACAGAAGAAAAAAAGGATATCCCCAAAGGCCTTTGGTATAAAACGCCTACTGGTAAGGTAGTAGAAACCCAAGAATTGGCTCAAAACCAATATGTAAGTCCAGAAGACGACTATCATGTGCATATTGGAAGCAAGGAATATTTTGAAATTCTTTTTGACAATAACCAGTTTGAGGAATTTGATTTTAACCTGAGATCCAAGGACTTTCTCAAATTTGAAGATTCCAAAAAATATATCAATCGTTTAAAAGAAGCCCACAAAAAAAGTGGGTTGAATGACGCACTTCGCTATGCTATTGGCCCTTCAAAGGGAAAAGATCTTGTTATTGCCTGCATGGATTTTACTTTTATTGGTGGGTCAATGGGCTCAGTGGTAGGAGAAAAAATTGCTCGTGCCGTTGACCTCGCACTTAAACATAATTGTCCGCTTTTGATTATTTCTAAATCAGGAGGGGCTCGCATGATGGAATCAGCCACCTCGTTAATGCAAATGGCAAAAACCTCCGCCAAATTATCCCAATTAGCAGAAGCAAAATTGCCTTATATATCGCTTTGCACAGACCCTACCACGGGAGGGACCACAGCTTCTTTTGCTATGTTGGGCGACATTAATATTGCTGAACCGGGTGCTCTTATTGCCTTTGCTGGACCTAGAGTGGTTAAAGATACTACGGGTCAAGAATTGCCAGAAGGCTTCCAAACCAGTGAATTTCAATTGGAAAAAGGGTTTTTAGACTTCATTTCACACCGCAAAGAATTGAAAGATAAAATCAATCTTTACATTGACTTAATTCAAAATCAACCCATTCGAGATTAAAAAAGCGAAGAATAAGCATTAATTGAGAAGTATTCTTATCTTTGCCGGGCTTAAAAGAACATACATAAGAATCATTTAAATAATATTGGCATGTATTTAACAAAAGAAATTAAAGAAGAAATATTTAAAAAACACGGTTCCTCTGCCCAAAACACAGGTTCTACAGAGGGCCAAATTGCGTTGTTCACCCACCGTATTAACCACCTTTCAAACCATCTTAAAAAGAATCAAAAAGATTTTAATACAGAGCGTTCTTTGGTGCGTTTAGTAGGTAAAAGAAGACGCCAATTGGATTATTTAAAAGCCAAAGATATTGAACGCTACAGAGCGCTTATCAAGGAATTGAAAATCCGTAAATAAAAAAAACGCTCCTCAGAGATATTATACTTGCTGAATCAAGTTTTTCATTGGTTGCCTAACAACACACAACACCACTTTTAGGTTTAACCAAAATGAAAAAAATGACACCAAAAACATTCCAACAAGAAATTCGTCTTAAAGATGGACGAACAATTACTTTAGAAACCGGAAAACTCGCCAAACAAGCCGATGGCTCTGTTGTAGTGCGAATGGGAAACTGCATGCTCTTAGCCACTGCCGTTTCTGCCAGACAAGCTAGCCCAGTTGACTTTCTTCCCCTCACGGTAGATTATCGTGAAAAATTTGCTGCCGCTGGACGTTTTCCAGGAGGCTTTTTTAAACGAGAAGCAAGACCCAGCAATGAAGAAATTTTAACGATGCGCCTTGTTGACCGCGTTCTTAGACCTCTTTTTCCAAGCGACTATCATGCCGAAACCCAAATCATGATTCAACTCATGTCGCATGATGAAAATGTTATGCCTGATGCCCTTGCCGGATTAGCCGCCTCTGCTGCCATTCAACTTTCCGACATTCCTTTTGAATATCCTATTTCTGAAGTACGTGTAGGTAGAGTGGAAGGCAATTTTATTGTAAACCCCAGCAAAGCACAATTAGCTGAATCTGACATTGACATCATGATTGGTGCCAGCGAAGATTCTGTAGCCATGGTAGAAGGAGAATTTAATGAAATATCTGAAGCCGAAATGGTTGCTGCCATTGCCTTTGGCCACGAAGCAATTAAAGACCAAATTAAAGCGCAAGAAGCGCTTGCTCAAGCAGTGGGCAAAAAAGAAACCCGCACCTATGAAGAGGAGGCACAAGACGAGTCTCTAGCTGCTAAAATTGCGGAAGAAACCTATGACCAATTTTATGCCGTTGCCAAAAAGGGACTTAGCAAAGCAGAACGCTCAGAAGCTTTTGGAGAAATTAAAGATGCCCTTTTGGCCACTTTCACTGAAGAAGAGCTAGAGGAAAAACAAGAATTGATTGGTCGATATATAAAAGATTCTCAGAAAAAAGCCGTGAGAGATCTAACCCTTAATGAAGGGCTTCGTCTTGACGGAAGAAAAACAACCGATATTAGACCCATTTGGTGTGAAGTTGACTATTTGCCCTCAACACACGGTTCTTCAATTTTTACGAGGGGAGAAACACAGGCCTTGGCCACAGTAACGCTTGGAACCTCTAGAGAAGCTAATGTGATTGATTTGCCAACTGAACAAGGAGAAGAAACGTTCTATTTACACTATAATTTCCCACCCTTTTCAACCGGAGAAGCCAGACCTCTTAGAGGAACATCTAGAAGAGAAGTGGGACATGGAAATTTAGCTCAACGCGCTTTGAAAAAGGTGATGCCGGCTGATTGTCCTTATACCGTTAGAGTAGTTTCTGAAGTATTGGAATCTAATGGATCCTCTTCTATGGCTACCGTTTGCGCCGGAACAATGTCGCTTATGGATGCTGGGGTTCAAATTTCAAATCCTGTTTCAGGAATAGCCATGGGACTCATTTCTGAAGGAGATAAATATGCCGTTCTTTCTGATATTTTGGGCGATGAAGACCACTTAGGCGATATGGATTTTAAAGTTACCGGAACGGAAAATGGAATTACGGCTTGCCAAATGGATATTAAAATTAAAGGCTTATCCTATGCTATTTTAGAAGAAGCCCTAGAACAAGCCAAAGCGGGAAGGTTACATATCTTAAAACACCTCACCGACACCATTGCAACGCCCAACGCAGATGTTAAAGCTCATGCGCCTAAAATGGTTAAAATCACTATTCCAAATAAATTTATTGGAGCTGTTATTGGCCCAAGCGGAAAGGTTATTCAAGAAATGCAAAAAGAAACCGGAACCACTATTGTTATTGAAGAAGAAGGTGATTTTGGAGTAATTGAAATTTTAGGGGTTGACCAAGAAAAAATTGATGCTGTAATTCAAAAAATTGACAACATCACTTTTACACCTGAAGTAGGCAATGTATATGAAGTGACCGTGATCAAAATTTTAGAATTTGGTGCTGTTGTTGAATTTGTGCCAGGCAATGAAATTTTATTACACATTTCGGAAATTTCTTGGGACCGCATTGATAAAGTAACCGATGAGGTGAACGTGGGAGATACGTTTGAAGTGAAATATTTTGGCATTGATCCTAAAACGAGAAAACCCAAAGTATCACGAAAAGCGCTTATGCCACGTCCAGAGCGAAAAGATCGTCCGGAAAAAAATAAATAAGCCTAAAGTGTAACTTTTTTTAATTTTCAACGTATAAAGATTATACGCTAAATAGTATTATCCGTTAATGAGACAATTAAAAATTACCAAACAGGTCACTAATCGTGAGACCGCCTCCTTAGACAAATACCTTCAAGAAATTGGCAAAGTTGATTTGATCACAGCCGAAGAAGAAGTGGAATTGGCACAACGCATCAAAGCGGGTGATCAAATTGCATTAGAAAAGCTCACCAAAGCTAATTTACGCTTTGTGGTTTCTGTAGCTAAACAATATCAAAACCAGGGACTCACCCTCCCCGACTTGATAAACGAAGGAAATCTGGGCTTGATTAAAGCGGCACAACGCTTTGATGAAACGCGAGGGTTTAAATTTATTTCCTATGCGGTTTGGTGGATTCGCCAGTCTATTTTGCAGGCGCTAGCCGAACAATCTAGAATTGTTCGCTTGCCGCTCAATAAAATTGGTTCGATTAACAAAATCAACAAGACCTACGCTTTTCTTGAGCAAGCTCATGAACGCGCTCCTTCTGCAGAAGAAATTGCCAAAGAGCTAGACATGACCATTAACGATGTGAAGGAATCTTTAAAAAATTCTGGCAGACACGTTTCTATGGACGCCCCTTTGGTTGAAGGTGAAGATTCTAATTTATATGACGTACTTAATAGCGGTGAGTCTCCTAATCCAGACAAAACCCTTTTGCACGAATCGTTGCGCACGGAGATTGAACGCGCTTTAGAGACACTCACACCCCGTGAAGCCGATGTGGTTAGGCTCTATTTTGGTTTAGGCAATCAACACGCTATGACCCTAGAAGAAATTGGTGAAACCTTTGACTTGACCCGCGAGCGAGTGAGACAAATCAAAGAAAAAGCCATTCGCCGACTGAAACATACTTCAAGAAGTAAAATTCTTAAAACCTATCTCGGTTAAAAAACAAGCAACCTTCGGGTTGCTTTTTTTTGTCGTATTTTTGACAAAATTTTAGGTTATGGCCATCTTAGCACCTTCCCTTTTAGCTGCCGATTTTGGGAATCTTGAGCGTGATTGTTTAATGCTCAACAAAAGTGCAGCCGATTGGTTTCACATTGATATTATGGATGGTGTCTTTGTGCCCAACATATCCTTTGGGATGCCAGTGCTAAAACACATTCAAAATTATGCACAAAAACCTTTAGATGTCCATTTAATGATAGTAGATCCCGATCGCTATTTAGAGACTTTTGCCGCCCTTGGTGCTCATATCATAACGGTGCATTATGAAGCTTGTCTGCATTTACACAGAACGCTTCAAGCTATAAAATCACTTGGTGTTAAAGCAGGAGTTGCCCTAAATCCCCACACCCCTATTGCTCATGTAGAACCCCTTGCAGCAGAACTTGATTTAGTGTGTTTGATGAGTGTAAATCCTGGATTTGGAGGACAAAAATTTATTCCCAAAACCTACGAACGGATATCAGCTTTAAAAGAACTTTTAAAGCAATCTAACAGCAAAGCCCTCATAGAAATCGATGGCGGTGTTACAGAGGCTAATGCCAAACAACTACTCGACTGTGGAGCCGATGTTTTGGTGGCTGGAAGTCATGTTTTTGGTGCAGAAGACCCTCTCGCTACTATTGAGGTTTTGAAATCCTTTTAAAGTTTTGCCTTAAACTGAACACGTCTGTTTTCAGCTCTTCCTTTTGCGGTAGCGTTATCGGCAATGGGTTCATTTTCTCCAAAGCCAGAAGCTATGATTCTTTCGGCTACAATCCCTTTTCGTATGAGATAACGGCGTACACTTTCCGCACGACGTAAAGAAAGTTGTTGATTGTATTCTTCTGTGCCCTCACTAGAGGCATAGCCTTCTATATTGACAATACCATTAGGATTTGCTCTTAGAATCAATACAATTTCATTAAGAGTGGCAAATGTTTTTCTACCAATCAACCGATCGCTGTCTACAATAAACCAAATATTAGAACCTATTTTATTCAATTGATCTAGCACCTCACTAGCAATTTCTGGACAGCCGTTATTAGAAGAAGATCCCGCCTCGTTGATACAATCGTCTTGAGCGTCAGGCACCCCATCGCCATCAGCATCAGGCCAAGGGCATCCTTTGTTATCTTTGGGTCCTACAACTTTAGGACATTCATCTTCTGGATCAATAACGCCATCTTTATCTGAATCTGGGCAACCTCTTAGCGCCGGTGGACCTGCCACTTCAGGACATACATCATCTGGATCTGGCACGCCGTCACCATCTGTGTCTGGACAGCCCTTTAGGGCTTCCGTTCCTGGCACCTCAGGACAGTTATCTAGACTATCAATAATACCATCGCCATCTGTATCGGGACAACCGTTAAACTCTTTTAAACCTGGCACGTCAGGACAATCGTCTTTCTTATCGGGAATGCCGTCTCCATCCGAATCCAGGCTTCCAAAATTATAATGGGCACTTACTATATGCTCAAAGTGGTCTGTCCCATAAGTTTCTGAAGTATTTCGAAATGTAGATTGAACTGAAAAATCAACTTTATCACTAATGCTATAGAGTAGTCCCAATCCCCCAAAAAGTGTTTTAGCTACATTTTTGGACAAAAATAAATCACTGTTATTGGGCTGTATATCTATGTTAGAATACCCATATCCACCCGATAAAAAGGGCTTTATTATGGTTTTAAGGGGAGACCATTTCAAAAATCCATCTGCGTTATAGTAGGCATATTTTATTTCGGGACTACCTTCTACTTTATCTATGGTGTTGAACGAAAATTTTACACCTAATGAAAATCCATAACCTATAAAGCGGGAAGCCGACAAATTTGGTCCCCCAATATTCCAATGGTCTTTAATATTAAAAAAGGACTCAAATAAGGCCCCTTGTTTACCAAAGGGGCTATTTTCATTCAAACCAGTGGGATAAACATCTAGCATACTGGTTCCTAAACTTACGCTCCAAGGATTGTCTTCTGTTTGAGAAAAGCTGCTGGTGAAACTTATGAATACTAGTAGGATGAATAGACGAAGACTTTTAGGCATAATTTAAAAAGGTTTCAAGATTCAATTGAGGACAAACCATCAAACCAAAAATAGGAATTTTATTAGAAAAGTTTAGGGCAATTTGATCATAAAAAAGGATTGATATTAACAGAGTTTTTAACCCAAACTTTTATTTTTGAATTATGACAGCAAAAATCATTTTCTATTTAAAAAAATATACCAAAAAGTATTGCAATAAAATTGGAATTCATCGCTGGGATTATACTTTAATGGTTCCTCGTATGCTTTTTTCAGAATATGTTTTTTTTAAAAGTTTTTTACGCCAACATTCCAAAGCACTCTATTTAGAATCGGGTTCTGGTGGAAGCACTATACTAGCAGATCAATTAGAATTATCCTATTATGCCTATGAAACCGACGCCAATTTTGTGGACTATATGAATGGACTTCTTAGACAGCGGCGAGTAGAACACCTCCAGGTTGGTGAGGTGGTCAAATTTGGATTTCCGGCTCAGGAAACTCCTGCTAAGGCTGAAATGATAACAAAAGCTCTAAATAAGCATTTTCCCTTAAAAGAAAATCCTTATTGTGTGGTGTTTATTGATGGTCGGTGTAGAGTGGCCACTGCCTTAGAATTAGTTCAACATCTAAGCCCTAAAGATTTTGTTTTGGTGCATGATTTTGAACGACCACACTATCAGGAACTTTTAAAAGTTTTTGAACCTGTTGAACAAATAGAACGATTAGTGGTTCTTAAACAAAAGGAAATAGCTACGCCTTTTCTAAAAGAACTACAAGAAAAATATGGACAAGACTTTAGATAAGCAAAAAGCTAGTCTTTCAAATCTTTTCCAGACTTGAAGATAGAAGGAAATCTTTTTTCAATCCAATCTGGAATATAGTTTTGGTTTTCGTCTTCTTCCATTCCAGTAGCAGTAGAAATAACAGCGTATAGAATCACTCCTCCAACAAGAACACCCATACAAATTAGTACTATTAAAATATTGCTCACTATAAATATTTTAAATAAATATATAAAATTTTTAATTAAATTACTTTTTAAAATTTTCTTAAAAGAAAAAAGTAGCGGCTTGAGAGCAGAAATAAATAAAAAATAAAATTTACATTTGTTGAACTAAGATAGCGCTTCATTTTTTTTGAATAAATTTATCTTTTTGCAAGCATATTGGCCCAGTAGTTCAACTGGATAGAATATCAGATTTCGGCTCTGAGGGTTGGGGGTTCGAATCCTCCCTGGGTCACTACAAAAAACGGTATACATCACCTAAATAAGCAGTTAAATGCCTTTTTGATTTTAGTTGAAAGTTCCGTGCTTGTTGTTGTCTTTACAAACTATATAGCTTCAGATTTAATTGCTTGGGTAGTATAATACGGGGTAGTTTACTGTACCGTATTATGATACAGCGCTTTAATGTTATTCTTTTTCTAATTTAGTTTTTTAATCATAGTAGATGAGAAATGAAACGTTGCTTCAAAATATTGCAATGAAAATAAAGGAGAAGAGGTTACAATTGGGATTAAGTTAAGAGAAATTGGCCTATAAAGTCGGTATCGATAGAAAATATGCATCGCAAATAGAAAAAGGTAATGTAAACATATCAATACTAGTTTTAAGCAAGGTTTGTTATGGACTTGGCATTTCGCTATCTGATTTTTTTAAGGAAATTGAATAATATTTTTTTTAGGCCTACCCCCTACTTTCAAGAATTTACCTTTTTCTACCTAGACAATAAAAGTTGTAAATCATGGATAAAGAAACCTTAGTTGATCTCTTCCTTCAAATATACAAACGGGTGCAAGCTAACCCCATTTTGTTTTTAGAAGCTTATTTTAATAAAATTCCTCAAGAAAATCTCATGCTAACCGAGGAAGAAAAGCAAAAAATATTTGATACCTATCGGCACATTCCCGTTCTTCCAGATATTGAAGACATGAAAAAATGGGACGAATACGTTAAACTTCAACGTGAAACAGGTAAAAAAGACTGGGAAATTTTTTAATCTAACGCTTTAAGCGCTCC
>Ga0255760_10000233_pt1 | contig 54304 bp, 44 predicted proteins | sample 071ome_25_FD_179960 | JGI IMG/M metagenome (GOLD analysis project Ga0255760, IMG submission 179960) | Coastal salt marsh microbial communities from the Groves Creek Marsh, Skidaway Island, Georgia - 071410BT metaG (version 2) | ecosystem: Environmental > Aquatic > Marine > Intertidal zone >...
TGACCTCCCTCATTCATCGAGATTAATAACTTTTACACGGCTACGGTTTACGAGAAGGGAGCTGAGGTTGTGGGGATGCTCGCGACGCTCCTCGGCCCCGATGACTTCCGTAAAGGAACGGACCTGTATTTTGAGCGCCACGACGGCCAAGCCGTCACGACCGAGGATTTTGTTAGGGCGATGACGGATGCCAGTGGGGCAGATTTAGTCCAGTTCCAGCATTGGTACGACCAAGCGGGAACGCCAAGTATCGACGTGAGCGGGCATTATGATGAATCCAATCAGTGTTATGAGTTAACGATTTCGCAAATGACGCCTCCCACGCCAGGGCAACCGGTGAAGGTGCCCCTGCATATGCCCATTACGCTTGGATTAGTTGGCGCCTCAGGGCAGGACATTCCATTTGAGGTGGCAGGGGAGACGGCACGGACCATCCAAAGCGAATCCGGTTTTTCTCGCGTGCTAGAGCTTCGCGAGGCTAAGCAAACGTTCCAATTAACGGGGGTCACCGAGGCGCCCGTTCCCTCGATTGGCCGACATTTTTCCGCGCCAGTGAAAATCAATTTCGATTACTCGCTTGAGGAATTAGGATTTTTATCCAGGCACGACAGTGATGGTTTCAATCGGTGGGAAGCCGGGCAGCGACTGTCGATTGCGCTGATTGGCGCACTCGAATCGGGAACGAACGATGAGCAGTTAGAGGAAGCAAAAGAGGCCTTCAAGACAATGATGCGCCATCACCTAGCGGCCGCCCAGCGAGTCAATGATGATGCGGTAGACGGCGCAAGTGTGGCCTTTAACCTAGCGCTGCCTGGTCTCGCCTTCCTGGGTGAACTGCGCGATGAAGTTAATGTCGATACATTAGTTGCTGCTCGTAAGGCAGCCAAATCCATCGTTGCCGATGAATTGCAAGAGGAACTGGTTGGTGCAATGGCTGCTGCTCGATCAGAGGCGCCCTTTGAAATGACGCCCAGCGCGGTTGGGCGGCGCGCGATTGTGACGATCTGTTTGGATTACTTGCTCGCGTCTAGTCATGACAGTGCAGTGTCATTCGCGGAGGACATTTACCGATCAGCTGACAACATGACGCTGTGGGCGGGCGCCCTCCGTTCAATCGTTGGCTCTGAGCTGCCATCAGCGGCAGCGGCACGTGATTGGATGCTTGCTGATTTTTATACCAAGGGAGAGAAAGATGCCTTGGTGATGGATCTTTGGTTCTCGATTCAAGCCGCTGGCGCGGGCCCAGATGCGGTCGCTAAGGTGAAGGCGCTGATGTCGCACCCTGATTACACGTTAGAGGTGCCCAACCGAATGAGAAGTGTGCTGGGCGGGTTTGCGGGTCAGAACATGGCAGGATTCCATACGGCTTCCGGCGATGGGTACGCGCTGCTAGCAGATACCGTGATCAAGTTAGATCAATTTAATCCGCAGATGGCGGCGCGCATGCTGGGCCCACTAACAAGATGGCGAAAGTTTGATTCGAGTCGTCAAGCATTGATGCGTGGGGCGTTAGAGCGTATTCAAAACCAGGATGCGCTTTCAGCTGACGTGTTTGAAGTAGTCAACAAGAGCCTCGACTTGCCATCCACTGAAGTGTGATGCGACGGACTATTGGTGGGCGGGTTGGCTTCTCTTTCGTCTTCTCGCGCCTATGGGGGTGCAGGTTAGAAAATTTGCGGATAGCGATGAGCTTTCCCTAACCGTCGCTTGGTTTGCGGAGGCCGCTCATGCACCCAATGCGGGCCGCCGCGCGACTATGATTGCGGGTTTAACTGGGCAACGAGAGGGTCTGCACGCGCCGCGCGTTCTATGGTCTTTGCATCCACTTCGAGCACTGCAGCGAGTAGCGCATCACCTTGCCATGCTGAGGCCTCGCCGCCGCCATACAGGGACTGTTCAAGGTGCTGGATGGGCGCTTCGAGCACAGGAAAGCGTTCAATCAATCCTGAAAGCGAGCGGGCATCTTCGAATCGAGATTGTTGCCAACTACGGAGCTGGGCCAAGGCCCTCCTAGGATCGCCCGACCGGCAGGCTTGCTTTAACGTGCCGAGCTCAAAGGAAGGCGATGGCGTATCGCTGACTGGTGCAGGTATGGATGGTTCCCGTTTCATGGCGTAGTAAAAGAGCCATCCCAGACCGAGAATGAGGCTGATACCCTGCCAAATGCGCAGCTCAAGGAGCAGGTCTGGATGATTGTCGGTTTCAGTTGGGATCGGCGAGGCGGGCGCGGCCTTGAAAGGATCGGAAGTCAATTGCGCGGGCAGTACTTGAATGGTCCGCTGGGGTAAGACTACGACCTCCTCACGGTCAAGTACCGTGTTCCACCAAGGGATGCGGATCTCCTCGAGGATGAGCTCACCTGGCTCGGTCGGCACGATTCCAGCCGTAATGGAGGACTCTGCGCTTAGGCCTCGCGCATCTGAAAATTCCTCAGTCACAGGTTGATCGAGATAGACGCGGGCGCCTGGCGGTTCAAGGAGCGTGATGTCGGGTATGAGCGCGCCTGAGATACCAACGCCTTTCAGTTCGATGACTCGATTGATGGGATCACCCACTGTAGGTAGCCCGTCTGGCAAGTTGATGACTTGCTCTCCCGAGAAGGCCTGGGCTGGCAGCCACGATCGCCCGGTAAAGCTAGGGGGTTGGGGCTTAACGGTAATGGAGTGTCCTTTGGAGACGGCGCTGACTCTCTCTCTGCTTGAAAAAATGCCGCCCCGGCCGCGGGTACCGATGAATGTCTCAGGTGCTAAAACAAGCTCACCACTTTGTTGCGGGAACAGTGCGTACTGTTTTTCGAGCACGTAGTAGCGTTTGTTGTTGAAGATGGTCTCGAATCGCTTCTCGTCGACTAGGATTTCGACAATGGTATTGGCGGGCGCCGGCGGCGCTGGAAAATCGCCCGAAATAGAATCTGCATAGTAGAGCCTGACGGTGTAGATCAGTTGGCCTTGCACATAGACCACTGGCTCACTCACTAGCGTTTCGAAAAATAAAATTTGCTGCATCCGATCTTTAGCGGCTTGAGACTGAGCAACAACGGAAACAGGAATGGGGCTGGTCTGCTCGGTTCCTACGGTAAGAGATGGGATGCTGAGTCTGCCCATGGTCTTGGGGCGAAGCGTGAACACGTGGTCGACGTAGGAGCGACGGGATTGCTGGCCATTGATGATCGAGATCGAGCTGTTCTGCTGGGACTGCTGGCCAACGATCTCAAAGTTACGCTCTAGCGGAGAGGGGTCTGGCTCGCTGGTATTGTCGCCGGTGACACGCAAGGTGAGGGTCAACAAGTCAAATTCCGTGATCTGGTTTCGATCGACGGTTGCGGTGACCGCTCCTCGCGCGATTACGGCCGAGTTTGTCAGTCCCAAAAATAAAATGACGGTGAGGATAAGTCGCATAGGGTTACCAATTTCTCTCAAAGTCTTTGCGGGTGATGTCGCCTCGTCGAACCCGCTCTTCGAATTGTTGTTGGAACTTTCGGCGAAGCAGTCCGCCGGGGTCATCAGGTACGCGCTTCAGCCATTGTTCCATGGCCTGTTGCTGTTCAGGATCGAGCGCTTCCTCTGCGGTCTCAGCTTCTGCGGCCGCAGATTCTTTCTCGGGCTCGTCCTCGGGCTCAGGCTGGTCGCCAGGATCGCTCGGGTTTTCCTCTTCTGCGTTATCAGATTGCTCTGATTCATCTTCCGCGTCGGACTGCGATGCGTCTTCTGGCGCTGACTGCTCGCCCTCTGTTTCACTTTGATCCCCAGAGCCTTGCTGCTGATCAGAAGGGTCCCCATCTCCTTCCTCGTTCTGCTGATCCTGCTGCTGCTCGTTTTGCTGCATTTGCTCAAGCAGTGCTTTATTGAATGCCGCATCCTCGAAAGAGGGGTCTTCAGCTAGCACCTGAGAGTAGGCTTCGATAGCGGCTTCTGTTTCCCCCATCTGAGCCAGCGCGTTGCCAAGGTTGTATCGATCATCGAGCGTGGCGCCTTCTGAGTATTGCTCTGCGGCAGCAGCAAAATCTCTCGCTCGGTAATGGGCTGTTCCTTTCCAGTCGTTAGCTTGAAATAAGTCTGCGGCGCGTTTGGGCTCCCCTGCGTTTAGCGCAGTTGCTCCCTGTTGGTCTTTGGTTTGCCAGAGATCGTCCCACCAAGATGCGCCGGCTGGCGGGGGCTGGAAAAGTAGCAGGGGTACGAGGCCCCATAACCACCCCCGCCTGAATCCCATGGCAGCGAGGGGCACAATGAGCAGGAGCAAATAAGCACCAAATTCGCGCCATAGATCAAATTCTCGATCGAGGGATCGAAACACATCGTCGAGCTCGAGATCCGCAGGAAGCAATCGGTCAAGATCCTCTGGCCCAAGTGTTAGAGCGCTGATTAACGCGTTTGAATCGCTGGCAAACGTACTCAGCGCATCAACATCGACGCTTGGCAGAACTAGATTGCCCGCATCATCTTTCAAGAAGCTGGACTGGCCATTCGTTTGAATAGAAATAGGGGCCCCTTCACTGGTTCCGACAACGAGTAGAGAGAGGCTGAAGGCTCCGCCTAGCGATTGAGCAGCCGCGCGAGCTTGAGTCGCATCCCTGATCTCGTCGGTTATGACAAGCACGCGGCCTGAGGAAACGTTGGCTTGCTCGAAAAGCTGTCGTGCGAGGGTGAGTGCGGGAGCGAGTCGGCTGCCAGGAGCTGGCATGATGTCGGGTTTTAAAGCTGGGAGCAGTGTTTTGATGGTTTCTGTGTCGTCTGTTAGTGGCGTGACGGCGTGCGCATCACCCGCGAAAGTGATGAGTCCCGTCATGCCTTCTGTGCGCCTCGCTAGCAGATCCTCCAACTTTCGCTTCGCCGCAGTGAGTCGATTAGGCGCAGTGTCGGTGGCGTACATGCTCCAAGTGAGATCGAGAATGACGACCAAGGCGTCCTCGCGCACCACAATGGGTTGTGGCGCTTTCTCCCAAGTGGGCCCTGCTAGCGCGACCACTGTGAGCAGCCAGACTGCGGCTAAGAGGGGGAGAGGGCGAAGTCGGCTGCGATGGCCACGACTGACGAGTAAAGGCTCCACAAGATCATTATCAAGCACGTCGCGCCAAGCGCTTGCTCGTGCAACGAGTCGGTGCAAGAGCCAGATAAGAAAAGGTAGCGCCAGCAGCCCAACCAGCCAGATGGGGCGCAAAAAGTGAAATTCGCTCAGTGCTTCAGGCATTTTGCACCTCGCGTGGTCGACCAAGCTGCGCGCTGCGGAATCGTAGTCGCCGAATGCCTACCGTCGTCACTAGTGCAATGGCCCAAAGCAGCGTGAGTGCCAGCGCCGCGCCCAAGGGCCAAAAATACAACGACTTTTCGGGGCGGAAAATATCCTCATCCAGTTCAATGGGTTCTAGCTCGTCGAGGGCGCTGTAAATTGACGCGAGCTCTGCGGTGGACCGCGCGCGTTGATAGATCCCGCCGGTTAGCGAAGCGATTTCCTCTAGTGTCTCCTCATCGAGTTCGGCAGACGGATTCACCGTTCGGTTAAATAGTAATCCTGACACTTGCATCTCATCTGCACCAAAGCCGATGGTGTAAATACGGATGCCTTCTTTTGCGGCCAGCTTCGCGGCTTGCAGTGGGCTCACTTCTCCCACGTTATTGACACCATCGGTGAGCAGGATCAGCACTCGGTGCTCGGCGGGCCGATCAAGCAGTCGCTTGACTGCAAGGCCAATCGCATCGCCAATGGCCGTTTTGCCTCCAGCAATACCGATGGGTGTCTCGGTTAGCAGTGTGCGAACGGTAGACCGGTCAAATGTTAGGGGCGCCTGGAGATAGGCCTGAGTGCCGAATAGGATCAAGCCAAGTCGATCCCCTTTTCGAAGTTCAACAAAATCGCCAACGACGGTTTTCACTGCATCGAGTCTTGGTACCTCATTGCCACCAAGCCGCATGTCCTCGGTACCCATCGATCCAGAGATGTCCACGGCTAGCAGAAGATCGCGACCGTTGCTGGGAAGTGAAATGGGTTCATCTACCCACCTCGGCTGCATGCCGGCGATGACGAGGCACGCCCAGATGAGTGTTGCGAGTGCTCGTTTGAACCAGATAAAGCGTGCTGGGCGGCGTCGAGCGCTCATTTGCTGAAGATCCTGAAATCGAGGCAAACGAAGCGCTAGCTCCTCCGATTGAACGGGCGGGGCAAGGATCGCAAGGAGTGGCAAACCCACAAGCCAACCAAACCAAGGCCAAGCAAACTCAAGCATGCTCGCCTCCAGACGCTACGTTGGGGCGCTGATGCTTACGAATCCACCGCCTAGCCTCATCTAGCAACTGGGCGACATCGCTCTGGTTGTCGGGCGGGTTTTCGCGAAAACTCGCTTCGATGAGGAGTTGGCTTGAGGCAATGGAAAAGCTTGCCTCGCTCGCTTTCGACTCGAGAAACAATATCCATGCGTCCCCGGATAAGGGCGCAACCTCCGCACGAGGGAATACAGATAGTGCGGTGCGCTTGAGTAGTGTGGCGATGCGGATTGCGGCCGTGCGATAGTCTGATTCAGCGGTTATCTCCCGCTCAATGTCATCACATTCTTGTAGCGCAGCTCGCCGGTAAGCGTTTTGCTGCCAGCGGCGCCACAGTGTCACGCCGACGAGCACCAGCGCAGCAACTAGAAAAGCTGCGATGAGATACCAGCCAATAGCGGGTGGCCAGAGGCCAATCGCATCCGGAGTATGAATGTCCTTTAGTTGGTCAAGAGGATTGGCGGTAGCGGGTATCTGCATGATTCAATCAGCCTAGCTAGACATGCGGTGGTCATGAAATCGCAAACTAAACGGCGTCTCATGGCAGGGGTGGGCAAGATAGGCGCCTCCCGATCTGATAAAGCAAGATTCGACTCGCCGTGATTCGAGTGCGAATGCGTCGGAATAATCGGCTCGATGTTGATTGTTTGACGTATCGACCTTGATGAACGTCTCACCGTCAGTCATCGAGTATTGGCCTGGCCTAGGAAGGTTCCGCTCTAACTCGTCGAACACATGGACACCATAGACTAAGTTGAAACGCCCGAGTTGAGCGAGGTACGTTTCGGCTTCTTCGGTCAATGATTGAAAATCGCTGATGATAAAGACCAAGCTGCCATGACGAGACACGCGATAGGCAGCGAGCAGGGCGTCAGCCAGCTGAGAAGGCTTGGTTTCCTGTTCGCTCGCCAATCGGTGGTTGTAGCCCACGGTTCGGTTGGCAAGGTGTAGAACGGACGTGCGGCTTCGTCTGGGTCGAACCTCCTCATGCCCTTGCCCGTTGAACACGATGCCGCCCACTCGATCACCCTCAGCAAGGGCTGACCAGGCAATCGAAAGCCCTAATCGGGCCGCCGCGACGGATTTAAACCGTACTTTAGACCCAAAAAACAAGGATGCGCCTTGATCGATGAGGACGAGTACGGGTCGCTCTTTTTCTTCCTGAAACAGCTTGGTGTGGGGTTGATTGGTGCGAGCGGTGACTCGCCAGTCGATGCTTCTAACATCATCACCTGGTTGGTACAGCCTAACCTCAGAGAAATCAACGCCTCGCCCCTGAATCTTTGATCGCAACTGTCCTGAGATCGGATGGGTTGCCCGGATATTGCGCGGCAACGTCATTCTCGAAGCCTCAAAGCGAAGTTCGATTAAGTCGGCGAGCGTTGCACGAATGCCCCGGCCGCTCGTTTGGGTTGATGAGTGAAGGTCCGGCATCTTGAGACTAAATGGTTGCTACCCGTTCGATCAGTCTGCTAACTGCCTGATTGGTTGAGACACCTTGAGCTTCGGCTTCAAAACTCAAGATCAAACGGTGTCTTAACACATCATGGGCAACGGCTTGGACATCATCTGGACTGACGAAGTCCTTTCCAGCAAGGAAAGCGTGCCCGCGTGCCGCGAGATCGAGCGCAATCGTTCCTCGTGGTGACGCGCCAAAACTAATCCAAGATGCGAGTTCATCATCGATGTCAGAGGGCTGGCGGCTCATAACAACCAGATCGACCATGTACTGCTCAACAACCGGTTCCATGTGCAGTTTTAGCATCGCTGATCTCGCCTCAAAGAGCGTAGATTGACTGATATGACGCGAAGGCTCCGCTGATCCGGTCGACTTCTCTCGTTGCTCATTGCGAACCAGTTGAAGAATCTGATGCTCAGCGTCGGCATCGGGGTAGTCGACTACAACGTGGAGCAGGAAACGGTCCAACTGCGCTTCGGGCAGTGGGTAGGTCCCCTCCTGTTCAATAGGGTTTTGAGTGGCCATGACCAAAAATAGCTCAGGTAGCGCACGAGTCTCGTTGCCTACGCTGATCTGCCGCTCAGCCATGGCCTCAAGCAATGCGCTTTGGACTTTGGCAGGCGCGCGATTGATCTCGTCTGCGAGCACCAGATTGCTGAAGATTGGGCCCGGTTGGAACTGAAATTCTCCGGATTGCGCTCGATAGATGTCGGTTCCGGTAATGTCAGAAGGCAGCAAGTCAGGGGTGAATTGGATCCGCTGGAACTCGCCCTCGATGCCATCGGCCAACGTTTTAATCGCTTTGGTCTTAGCGAGGCCCGGGGCGCCCTCCACGAGGAGGTGACCGTCAGCCAGTAGCGCGATCAATAGGCGGTCAACGAGGTGATGTTGACCAATGATGCGATCGCGCAGGTATTCTCTCAGAGATTGAATATCGTTTAATTCGTCGGTCATATCGTGTTCCTATTCATCGGTTTGTCCGCACCGCTAATCCGCGTTGGTTCTCCTCACTCCTTGGGTCAGGCGATGGTGAATCATTGACCAACGGCTTTGGCCTTAGCCCCTATATGCGGTGCGTTAGCGTAATCAGTACTCGCTTGCGGATGTTGAATGTCATTTAGTCTGTTTTCAGTTTGGTCGAGTCCGAATGCGCTCGAAGACCGAGAATACGGAGCCCTCTTGTTTGCGCGATCCGATGCGGAGTTGTTTTCCTTTCCGCTCATCTCCGCTTGTCGAACGTTCACGTTTGACTCGATCCTTCGTCATCTGCCCGAGCGCCGCGGATTGTAGCGCGTTAGTGGCTTGGGGCCCCAGATTTTCCAGCCATTCACTCGCAGTCTGACAACAGTATTTTACCAATAGTTCCTATTAGCGGGGTCAGGTAATAGCCTGTCCTTGGGCTCGGCAGTCGGGTTTTGGGTTCAGTGAATGTCTGTTGGCGTACTCAAGCCATGATAAGTGGTTGCGACTATCTTTTAAGTCTGTGAAAGCTTTACGCGACGCACCGGGTTAACAGCGCAGGTCATCGCCGCTTGATACGCTGCCCGACGGCTGCGTTCTGTCAAAGTCGCCGCGCATAGCACTGCGCTGTCCTTAAGGGTCCTCAAGTTGTCCGGCTAACCCGCCCTTCGCTCGATGGACGAGTGACATCATGACTCCATGCATGCCGGACGGACCGCAAAAGCGATAACTCCGTTAATAAGGAAGTGGATGGGTAAGTGAATGGGTAAGTGGATCGGTAGCTGTGAATGCCATTTTATGGGTTAGAGGCTCATGTTTCGATGGATGGTCGAGAATCCGGATCCAAGTAGGTGAAACGCTCGCCAGCCAGGCAACTTGAGCACGATACTAGTCGATGGCTCCTCGTCGCAAAGGGCATTGGCATGCTGATTGGCTGGCAGCTAGACTAGTCCGGGCAAGTGATGAGTGAATACAAACGATCAAACATCGAGTTGGCACTGATTGCTCGCACAAACTGATTCATGATTAGGACAACGCTATGAAATTTGCGAAAACTGTTTTGCCCATGCTGGGCCTGTTACTGAGCCAAAATGCATTGGCGGACGATGGCTTAAGCGGTGCGAACACAGCCTGGATTCTAACCTCAACGGCGCTCGTCCTGATGATGACCATCCCAGGCCTCTCACTTTTTTACGGTGGACTGGTTCGGGTCAAAAACATTCTGTCCGTACTGATGCAGTGTTTTGCGATCACCTGCATGGTGTCGTTGTTGTGGGTGATCATCGGTTATTCCTTGGCATTCTCGGAGGGTGGTCCACTGCTTGGCGGGTTTGATCAGATCCTGCTGGCTGGAGTCACTGAAGGTTCGATGTCAGGGGATATCCCAGAGTCCGTTTTCGTCATGTTTCAAATGACATTCGCTATCATCACGCCAGCACTCATTGTGGGCGGTTTCGCCGAGCGAATGCGGTTTTCCTCGATGCTGACCTTCTCGGCGCTATGGCTGTTGGTGGTTTACGCGCCGATCACCCACTGGGTATGGGGCGGCGGTTGGCTCGCCGAGATGGGCCTGCTTGATTTCGCTGGTGGGACGGTGGTGCACATCACAGCAGGGGTCGCAGCGCTAGTGGCAGCCATTGTTATGGGACCAAGACAGGGGTTCCCATCACAACCCATGCCGCCGCACAACATGACCATGACGATCACTGGCGCGGGCCTGCTCTGGGTCGGTTGGTTTGGATTTAACGCGGGTAGCGCGCTTGCGGCCAATGGCGATGCCGGAATGGCGATGCTGGTCACGCATATCTCAGCGTCTGCCGGAGCACTGACTTGGGTGGTTTGCGAGTGGAGCAAGTTCGGTCGGCCGAGTGCCCTCGGCGCGGTGACAGGAATGGTCGCAGGCCTTGGCACCATTACTCCGGCCTCCGGATTTGTTGGCCCGGGTGGTGCGTTAGTGATTGGTATTTCTGCTGGGTTTGTCTGCTACAACGCGACGGTGTTCTTGAAGCAAAAGTTGAAAATTGATGATTCGCTTGATGTATTCCCCGTCCATGGCGTTGGGGGCCTGCTGGGCACGCTGCTCGCGGCTGTCTTCGCCAGCGATGCATTGGGCGTCTTCTCTGGGCAGGGGTTAGGTGGTGTGAGCATAGGCGAGCAGCTCTATGTGCAGGTCATTGGTGTCGTAGCGACAGGTCTTTATGCAGCGATCGCGAGCTTTGTGCTCTTAAAACTGGTGGACGTCCTGTTAGGACTGAGAGTGTCGACCGACGAAGAGACAGAAGGGCTAGATCTCACCCAGCACAACGAGCGCGGATACGACCTCTGATTGAGGTTAGGCCGATGGGCCGTTAGGCGGCCGATTCAAGGCGGCGTCCATCAGGCGCCGCAGCAAGCTCGAAAATGGCACTCCAGCGCCCATTGCGCCCTCGGGATAAAGGCTCGTGGGCGTCATGCCTGGCATCGTGTTGACCTCCAGCACGACGAAGGAATCCTCTGAAACAATAAAGTCTGTTCGAGATAGATCACGGCAGCCCAGCGCTTGATGGGCTTTGATCGCTGCGCTTTGCAGTTGCGCTGTTAGGATATCGCTAATTGGGGCTGGCATGACATGACTTGATGCGCCCTCAGTGTAACGATGATTAAAGTCGTACCAGGACGCCTCGGGTGTTTGAATTTCGATAACAGGGAATGCCTCGCAAGTTCCGTTCGTATCGAGCACGCCGACCGTCATCTCTCTTCCCTCTATCCATTGCTCGATGAGTAGTGTGTCGCCGTACAATAGTGCGGCTTGCACGGCTGGGTTGAGTGCCGCCGCCTCGCTGATTCTAGTCACGCCGAGGGCGCTCCCTTGGTGGGTTGGCTTAATGACTAGGCGCTCTCCAAGAGATTGGACAATCTGGTCGAGTTTGCTCGACAAGTTGGCTTCATCAACCCGGCGATGGATCGAGCTAAAATGGGCAGTGGGCAAGCCTACTGCATTAAACACGCCTTTTGATGCGAGTTTGTCCATCGCGAGTGCACTCGCGCCTACCCCAGACCCCACGTACGGCAGTTGCATCAGTTCGAGCAATCCCTGGAGGGTTCCGTCTTCTCCGGGCGGGCCGTGAAGGATTGGTAATACTACGTCAGGGTTGATCGCCAGGAGTGCTTGCACCACGTTTTCATCTAGCTCGAGATCGTGGAGTTCTAGGTCTGCTTCGTTGGCCAGCGCTGCTTTGACCGCGTCTGCGCTAACGCGGGAAACGCCTCGCTCAGCCGAGGGTCCGCCGCTTAGCATAGCGACACGCGTCGCGGAGCCGGGCTCCCTCATGGCAGGCCTACGCCTTTAAAGGAGACGTCAACGGAGACAATGCTGCCCCTTGGGTTTTCAGCACAGACTGACGGAACTGCGCTGGGTGAAGTCAGAATGTAGAGCGTTCGACCTTCTGGTCCCCCGAGCATGCAGGCGTAGGACGCATCTGTTGGTTTTAATTCATCAGTGATTCGCCCACCTTCTTTGACTCTAAAACAAGTGCCGGTGGCGGGAGAGGCAACCCAGATGCCACCATCAGAATCGAGGCAAATTCCGTCGGGCGACGATCCGGGAATCTTGGCCCATATTCGCTGGTTGCTGAGTGAGCCGTCTTCCTCAATGGAGAAAGCTGTGAGCTGCGCGCCGAAGGATTCGGCCACGATCAACGTTTTTTGATCGGGCGTGATAACCATGCCATTCGGAAAGCGCAGACCATTGGCAACCTCTCTCGGGCTGCCCTCTTCATCGATTAGGATTAAGTTTGTGGGTGCGGGCGACTGACCGGTGTGTAAATCGAAGCCAAAGTTGCCGACGTAGGCACGGCCAAGATGGTCCACGACCATGTCGTTTAACAAGTACGACGTGAGGTGCGAACAATCTGCCCAGGTACGCACTGCATCACCATCAAATACCAATATTTGTTGGTCATCCATGGAGACGACGAGCATGCGGCCGTCGGGCAGCCAGCCGATGCCCGATGGGTGTTGGGGGACGTCAATGATCTTCGTTGCTCCGCCCATATGATCAAAGCGAAGCACTCGTTGCCCGTGCATATCAGCGCACCAGAGCGAGCCATCGTGCCATCTTGGCCCCTCGGCGAAATGAAGCTGGTTGGCGAAAAGGGTAAGCGTCATGCTAACCACCACAGTGACTTTGGTTGCAGAATGTTAATGGAAGCAGCGCGAAAAACGCAGCATAAATGCTGGAAATTAATCCGATAAATGTTGTGTTTTTAGGTAGCTCGTAACGTCTGTCGCGCTAAAGGGCCAGAAGAGCCGATCGCCTGTGAGGGGGTTTTCGAGCACTGGGATATAAACACCGAACTGATCAATCAGTTCGTCATCAGTGGCGATATCGATTACCATGATTTGTGCCTCTGGCACGCCCACGTCTTTCGTTAGCAAATGAAGAGCTAACTCGCACAAATGACAACCCTCGGTGCTATAAAGAGTGAGCATCAGTTGAGGCCAAAAAAACGATTGGCGTTTGCGAAGGTTCGATCTGCGAGCGTATCTGCTGAGATGTCCAAAACGCTGCTCATAAATCGGCATACCTCGACCAAGTGTTTGGGTTCACACCGACGACTTTTCGGTTTCGGTTTGAGACTCCGTGGCAGTAAATAAGGCGCGTCCGTCTCAATCAGCAGCCGGTTTTCCGGAATAAGATCTAGGAGAGGTAAGAGGTGTTGGCCTCGGCGTTCGTCGCATACCCACCCTGTAATGCCAATGTAGCAGTCGAGATCGAGGTAAGCCCTCAATGCCTGTTCGTTCCCAGTGAAACAGTGGACGACCACAGCACTGAATCGATCCTTGGCTCTGGCCAGAATCGAGTAAAAGTCGTCGAATGCATCTCGTTCGTGTAAAAAAAGCGGTTTGTCGCTTTCAGCAGCAAGTTCTAACTGAGCTTCAAATGCGTGTCGCTGAACCTCTCGTGGCGTAAAGTCACGGAAGTAATCGAGTCCCATCTCGCCCCAGGCCCGAACGCTTGCGTCCTCTGCCAGTACTGACAATTGATCGAGCGTTGATTGATCGACGATCTCAGCATGATGGGGGTGCACGCCGCAGGTGGACCATACGCCCTCTCTTTCTGCAGCCAAGGCTGCGGCACGCTCAGTGCTCGCGATATCAGAACCAGTAATCATGATTCGTGTTACGCCTGCCGCAGCGGCTGTGTCGATCACCTCGCTCAAATCCTCGTCAAAAGATTCGTGAGCCAGGTTCGCGCCAATGTCAAAAAGATGACTCAAATGGATGTCCTAGGTTGAGGGGTGAGCGTTTTACGGCAGACAGGTTGTTCGCCCGCTAGCGAGCTTAACGAAGACTAAACTATTTTTGTTCGCTTCATCAGCAATTGATTAATTGGCTGCGGATTCCGCCAGTGTAAGCTCGCGACGCAACTCATCCAGCAACGATTGTTCAGCGATAGGGTCAAAGGCTTCAAAGTCAATATCGTACAGAAACTCGATGGGTTCGTTGAAGCGTTTTCCATAGACGTAGGCGTACATCAAGATGGTTTGGACATAAGCCCTCGTCTCAGCAAAGGGAATGGACTCTACCCATGCATCTAGGGGTAAACGGCGTTTTGCCCATCGTTGAACTCGGCTCGGCCCCGCGTTATACGCGGCGAGGCTCAAAATTCGGTTCTGTTGATGATCGTTCATGAGACCGTTGAAATAAGCAGCGCCCAGCGCGATGTTGTGATCCGGATCATCGATGACGAGTGGCGAGGGTAGGGATAGCCTTTCTCCCGCCTGCTGATTAACGTACTCCGCGGTTTTAGGCATGACCTGCATCAACCCAGCAGCCCCAACCCGTGACCGGGCATCGGGCCAAAAGCCGCTTTCTCGCCGAGCGATCGCGAACAGCAGAGATTCAGGAAGGCTTTCGCGTCTTGCCGCTTTTGCGAGCTGATATCTGAAATGGACGGGAAAGCGAATGCTCAAGTCGTCCCAATATTTCGCCTGTGCGATCGTCGCGATGGCGATATCAGGCCATTGCCAATCACTGGCGAGTTGGGCGGCGACCAGTAACTCAGTCGTGCTAAAGCCACGCGTTAATGTGAACCATTCGCGTCGCGCTTCAGTGATTTGGTCAAGGGCTAGCAGCTCCTCAATGCGTTGCGAGGCAGGCGCTGCGCGGAGATTGAGAACGCTACTTTGCTCCCGTGTGAGAGGTCGGTCGTTGAGCTTTGGCGGGCTGCCCAGCAAGTAAGCCGCGAGGTACCCATAATACTCGCGCTCGCTCGCTAAGTCCCGAAGCGCTTGGCGCGCCATGGTCGGTGTCGCGTTGTCGGCGTATCCCTCAAGGGTCAATTTCGCCCGCCAGTAACGCCATACCGGTTTGTCTGCGAGCGCGCCTGGAAGTTCGGCAATCACGTCATTGGCGGCTTGCCAGTCTTTTTCCCGGAGCGATCTGCGAATGCGCATCTCGAGGAGCTCGGCATTGGTTTTGACGCGCGCGGGTATTGCATCTAGCAGTGACCAATCATGCTCATCTACGATCACGGTTCGTGCAAGTTGATACTGTAACTGCTCTAGTTCCGCTAGGGGAATGGTGAGATCAGGTTGGTAGCTCGCGAGGACAGTAGCCCCTGCTTCCGGGTTCGATCGAATCAGTCGTTTGACGATCTCAACGCCTAGCTTTCGCAACTCGGGATCCATGAGATCCAGTGATGACGTCTTCGCGAGTCGGCTAGGATTGCGAATAAGGCGCATAAACTGATTTGCGCGCGTTTCTTGCTCGGCGTTCATAAAGCGCTTCAGGTAGTTGGCGAGCCGGCGCTCACCGGCAAGCGCAGCGAGTTCGAATCGTTGCCATGTCAGCTGGGGAGTGAGGCCGCCGCGCTTGCGCCAATTGGCAAAGGCGCTATCGCAGGAACTGTGCTGCGAGCGAGCCGTTAGCCAAAGTGCTTCAGTGGCAGCCATGGCTGCCTCCGTGTTGCCTGTTTGCCACAGTGCTCTGGCTCGGAAACATTGTATTTCGCTGTCTCCCTCATTGGGGAGATGGAATTTCAAAAATGAATCCTGATCTCGTTGCTTCATTCGAAAACTGGCGAACTGTCGCCTGAGAAAGGGTGTGATCGGCAGCTCTGGGTAGGTTTCAATGAAGCTTAGGACTTCCTGGTCGCTGGACCTCGGCCTAGCGATTAACATTTCATACAAGAGGTAGGGAGTCAGGGGGTATGACCCCAGTGAACCCACCGCCGCTTTGACAGCGGATGACTTACCTGAGCGTGCCTCTTGGAGCGCCACAAGGTAGGTTTCTCGCTCACCGGCCCGAACCCGTAACGCGCGCAGATGGTCTCGTGAAATGTCGGTGGGTTGGGTACGGTCGGCATTCGCGTCAGTGCTGGCCACTGCCTTCGTGATCGCAGGTCCCCCGCAGAAAAGTGCGACCGCCAAGCCAAGCGCTATCAGTCGGCAGGAATAGTCAGACAGGTACTCAAAAAGGGCACGTTTCTTTGCGGTTGACCCAGGTCCGGTCCTTAATAGGGATTGGTAGAGGGCGGGGTGGACTGACAAGCGCCGGAGCAAAGGGGTTCTGCGAGTTGGTCGGCCCGGATGAACGGTTGAAACTGGGTAACTCTCCATGTGCTCAGGATGCGTCCCCTACACGGACTGCGAGCACGTCACAGGGCGAACCATGCAGGACGCCTGTGGAAGTAGAGCCCAGTAGCAGGGCGAGTCCATGGCGCCCGTGACTACCTAGGACAATCAGGTCTGCCCCAATTTGCTCCGCGAGCAGATGGATCTCTGTTTCCGGTCTCCCGAATACCAGATGACACCGCTCAGATGGAACATCAAGCGTCGCCGCGAGTCGCGTGAGCTGGATCTTGGCTGTGTCATGAAGTTGGTCCTGAACGGTTGTTAGGTCCATGGGTACGTCGCCCCCGTACGCGAGACTAAGTGGCTCGACGACATGCGTGCAGCTCATGGTAGCGCCAAATGCATTGGCGAGCGCAGCAGCCTTTTCTGAGACTTGAGTTGACTCCTCGGTCAGATCCACAGCGAGCAGGATGTGCTTGAATGCCTTGGACATGAGTCCCCCTCTTCGAGAACGAACAGTTAAAGCAAACATTACTGCTCAGCGAACCCTTGAACAATAGGTCTGACAAACATCATGATACTTCAGAGGTGAATATCAAACGCTCGGAGTAGCCGATGGCTTATTGGATTGTTGCATTGATCGTGCTCTTTATTTTGGCGCCGATGGTTCGGCTTTGGCCGAGCGCGAAAGACAGGCAGGCAATGGAAGGGAGAAGGGTCGCCATGAAACGCGGTGTAGGCGTTGAGCTCACTCAGATACTCGATCCGGTGCCTATTCAAGATAAGTATAAGACGCCCAGTGGAATGCCGATCGAACCAAAATTGAGTGTGGTTGCCTTTCGCGCGCGGCACGGCCAGCTAGTGGATGACAAAAACAGACCTTGTGACTGGTTTGCAGAGCGCGTAGGCGAGTCTCCTAGCCCCCTTGCGAAGAAAAAAGGGGTGAAGCGAGCCGATTGGATGGTTTGGTTCGAGGAGCAACGAATGCCGGAATCGAAGGCCGAGGAAAAGTTAGTCGATGAAGTGCTCTCAGTCGTGGTGGCTGCTCCGAAATCGGTAGTCTCGATGGATTGGCAAAATCGAGCGCTGTCTGCCTACTGGGTAGAAAACGGTCGATCAGAAGAGGTTGAGATGATCTGCGACCAGCTTGAGTCATTGCTTGAGGCGCACACCTAATTGTGGCTGACAAGCACAAGTGGTCAGTCACCTCCGAACCGCTTTGTCTGCGCTAGTTTCCCGCTCGTCGTGGGCCATGACTAAGAGGCTATTGTTAATAGATCGTCATTATTAAGGCACTGTTAACAGACAGCTATTAATAGATAACGCTAGACAAAGCATTTTGGACAATGCGTTTGGGGGCTTCATGCCAAGGTTTGATAGGGATTGAGCCCGAATCTGCAATCCATTGAGAGTTTTGGAATGGCGATCGAACGACTCGGTCTTCATTGTCTAAAGCATCGCCTGAGTGATCAGAAATCGACTCGATCAAACCACCAAGGGTTGTCATCTTGATGTGAGATGCGTTAGAAATGCCCTCCCAGTGGATTGGCAATCGCTCAAATAGCGCCAGCGTGGGCTGGAGCACGAAGCGAAAAAGCCGCCCAAAGAGAAATGAAAGGCAGGGCCCCAACCGTTTTGAGGGTTCGTGGTATACGGGTTGAAAACATCCGCGAGCGAATAGCTAATCGTTCATTGGGTGTTTAGCGAGTAGCAGGCTCGCAGACTGCGAGGGGTTGATCAGGCCAACCGGTGATGGCCGGAACACTCGAGTTCACCCCAAATGGTCATTCATAAGTAGTGAGCGCTCCGCGGGAATGACCGTATCACGAGAGGCTAAGCGGCGAGGCGATCGCTGACATCAGCGGTGTCGATCGGTGGCGTTCGGCGAGTGGGACAGAGCAAGGCCAGAAGAGGGACAGAATAAGGTCTGGAGAAGTTCAGAGGAATTTCAGAGGATTAAGGAACGAGGTAACGCGCGGAGTGACAGAGCTTGCTCTCATCGATACACAGTTGTTCGTATATGGGACATTGGCGCCAGGGCGCGCGAACGAGCACCAGCTAGACGGTCTCGAGGGCACCTGGGTGCAGGCAAGGGTTCGAGGCTATCTTTTTGAAGCGGGTTGGGGCGCTGCGCAGGGTTTCCCTGGAATCAGGTCAGACAATGAAGGTCCCGAGGTGTCGGGGTGGTTGTTTCGATCCAGAGATTTAGCGGAGCACTGGGAGCGACTAGATCGCTTTGAAGGGCCCGGGTACCGACGGGTTGAAGTGACAGCGAGGGTCACAAGCGGAGAGATTTTGCCTGCGTATATCTACGAACTTCAGCCCCACGAGTCGGGTTGATGGCAAGGAATGCAGTGAGCGGCAATGAGAACTTGAATAATAGTGTCAGTAGGTGGGATATAAAAAAAGAATATTGAGGAGCATCCCGGCTCACTAGGTCGAGGTAGGTAAGGCTGCACAGCAAGAAGACAGCAAGAAGACAGCAAGAAGACAGCAGGCAATGCGCTCAAGTAGAGGGAATACAGCGTAACGGTCCATTGGTTGGGGAACACTAAAGGCGCGCCGTTAATAGGGTAGTTGACTAAAAAACACGCTGGCAGGGATGTTAGCTAGGATGGGATAGACAGATCCGATGAGTAAATCGCTAGTCATAGTTGAATCGCCAGCAAAGGCCAAAACGATCAACAAATACCTGGGTAAGGACTTTGTTGTGAAGTCCAGTGTGGGCCATATACGAGATCTGCCGGTCAGCGGGGGCGGTACTGCCGTTGATCCAAAGAAGCGAGCAGCTGAGGCCGCTGCGACCCGCAAACTTCCCCCTGCGAAAAAAGCTGCGCACAAAAAGAAAAAAGCGAGAGAACAGCTTGTTAGGCGCATGGGGGTCGATCCAGAGAAAGGTTGGAAAGCGAATTACCAAATCCTGCCGGGGAAGGAAAAGGTGGTGGCGGAGCTTAAGAAGCTCGCTAAGAACGCACCCGAAATCTATCTCGCGACAGATATGGACCGAGAGGGAGAGGCGATTGCCTGGCACCTGCAGCAAGCCATCGGAGGAGATGAGTCCCGATATCGGCGCGTTGTGTTTAATGAAATTACCGAGAGAGCGATCCAAGACGCTTTTAAAGAGCCGGGTGAAGTGGATATGGCTCGAGTGGAAGCCCAGCAGGCCAGACGCTTTCTGGATCGAGTCGTGGGCTATATGGTGAGCCCACTGTTATGGGCCAAGATTGCTCGAGGCCTCTCAGCAGGACGGGTGCAGTCCGTCGCCGTGAAACTATGTGTCGAGCGAGAGCGAGAAATTCGGGCGTTCATCCCAGAGGAATACTGGGAAGTGTTTGCTGAGCTCTCCGGACAAGGTCAAAGGGCAGAATTTCAAGTGGCTAGGCAGGCCGGTAAAGGGTTTAGACCAACGAGTGGTGAGGCAACCGACGTTGCGCTTAATGCCTTAAGAGACGCCTCATTCGTGGTCTCAGCGCGCGAGGATAAACCCACCGAGTCAAAACCCAATCCGCCATTTATCACCTCAACGCTGCAGCAAGCAGCGAGCACCCGCATGAGTTTTGGGGTCAAGAAAACCATGGCGCTTGCACAACGGCTCTACGAGGCAGGGTTAATCACGTACATGCGAACCGACTCTACTAATCTGAGCCAGGACGCAATTAGTATGGCTCGAGATTTTATTGGGCAATCATACGGAGACGCTTATCTCCCTGACGCTCCTCGTCTATATGCGAGCAAGGAGGCGGCGCAGGAGGCCCATGAGGCCATTCGTCCAACTGACGTTCGAGTAGGTGCGACGCAATTGAGTGGTCAGGAAGCGGACGCGGTGCGCCTTTATGAATTGATCTGGCGCCAATTTGTTGCTTGCCAGATGACTAATGCGAAGTACACCAGTACATCGATTACGGTGAGCGCGCTGGACTATGAGCTGAGGACGCGAGGTCGGATTCTCCGATTTGATGGGTTTACACGCGTGCAACCGCCGGCAGGACAGGCCTCCGATGACCCGGTGCTGCCGGATTTTAAAGTCGATGACACCCTTCGGCTCGAACAGTTAACACCGAAACAACATTTTACAAAGCCACCAGCTAGGTATGGGGAGGCTTCCCTAGTACGGGAGCTCGAGAAAAAGGAAATAGGCCGTCCGTCGACCTTCGCGGCCATTATCTCCACCATTCAGGATAGAGGATACGTCAGTCTAAAGAATAGGCGCTTTTATGCTGAAAAAATTGGCGAGCTCGTTACCGACCGGCTCAACGAGTGTTTTCCTAATCTATTGGATTACGGCTTCACCGCGTCGCTCGAGCAGGAGCTCGATCAGATTTCAAACGGAGAGGTTCCTTGGTTGACGACGCTCAATGATTTCTACGGAGATTTTTCGGCGCGGTTAGACCAAGCGGCGGATGAAGAAAATGGCATGCGCGCGAATAGACCATCGCTCATTGAGCGCGCTTGCCCAACTTGTGAGCGGCCGATGAACGTTAGAACGGGAAGCACCGGCGTGTTTCTCGGGTGTTCGGGTTATGACCTACCTCCCAAAGAGCGATGTAAACAAACGGTTAACTTGATTCCTGGCGACGAAGTGGTGAGTGCAAATGCTGATGACGAAGCCGAATCTAGAATTCTGATGAAGAAAAGACGTTGCCCTGAATGCAATTCGGCAATGACAGAATATTTGCTCGATGAGCATACGAAACTACATCTCTGCGGCAATAACCCAGACTGTAGTGCCTTCGCCTTCGAAGATGGGGCATTCAAGATCAAAGGCTATGAAGGCCCGACGCTCGCGTGCGACAAATGTGGATCCGAAATGCAGCTAAGAACGGGTCGCTTCGGTAAATACTTTGGTTGCACGGGGAAGGTCGAAGGCGAACCTTGTAAGAACACCAGAAAGTTGCTTCGTAACGGGGAAGCGGCACCACCGAAAATGGATCCTGTACCGATGCCTGAGCTTCAGTGCGAGAAGGTCGAGGATACCTATTTGCTGCGCGATGGTGCGGCCGGTTTATTTCTCGCAGCAAGTCAATTCCCAAAAAATCGAGAGACAAGGGCACCTTATATTGATGAGTTACTCCCTCACCAAAATGAGATCGACCCCAAGTACCAGTTCTTGATGAAAGCCCCAGTGAGTGACCCTGAAGGCAGGCGATCGCTGGTGAAGTTTTCGAGGATTGAAAAGCAGCACTATGTCGCATCGGAGATTGAACGAGGGAAAGCTTCGGGTTGGCGAGCCGATTATGATGAGTCAGCGGGGCAGTGGATTGAGAAGGTGACGACTAAAGCGAAAGCCGCCCCGAAACGGAAGCGAGCTGCATCAAAACGCAAGCAGTCAGTGTAGTTGCTTGGTCTAATTTCTTGGTCATTGGAGCGCCCCGCGACCGTTGCTGTCAATTTAGTCCACTGAGGAAATTGCTCCGGTGTGTTTCAGCAGGCCAGTGGCTAAAAGCATCAGGTACCGCCATTGCACGCTCTACCAAACCATCAGAACGCTAGTGTCTGATCACGCCCACGGCAAGACCCTCGATAGCAAACTCGACCTGTCTTAAGTCAACAGAGATAGGATCGTAATCTTCGTTTTCCGCTTCGAGGACGACCTCGTGGGAGACCGCTCCTTTGCGAAAACGCTTGACGGTGACTTCATCATCAATTCGGGCAACGACGATGTCGCCTTGATTGGCTGATTGCGTGCTGTGTACGGCGAGCAGGTCCCCGTCGAAAATGCCAATGTCAATCATGGAGTCTCCACGAACAATCAGCATGAAATCTGCGTTCGGTGTAAAAAAAGTGGCGGGGATTTCACAATGATCCTCGATGTGCTCTTGCGCCAGGATGGGGTTACCCGCCGCGACGCGCCCGACGATGGGTAGCCCGCGTGATTCAGGCAGTTTAATGCCTCTCGATGTGCCTGGAATCATCTCGATCGCCCCCTTCCTAGCCAGCGCTTTCAAGTGCTCCTCGGCGGCATTGGCGCTTTTAAAGCCCAGCTGTCGAGCGATGTCCGCACGGGTGGGCGGGTAGCCAGTGTCGTCGATGTGTTGTTTGATGAGCTCGAGTACTTCGGATTGGCGAGGGGTCAGCTTGATCATGGGCGTGTACCGATTCGGTCTGTTTATTTGTACAGGCTGTTATTATATACAGCATCGAATGAATGGCAACCCTTTGAATCCTGGCTAAAAATTGATTTTTGCTGGCGGATCAATGTAGGCTTGCTCTCCCCTGATTGTCGTGGAGGCGGAAAATGACCGCATTTGCTCCTCAGTACTTCATCAAAATCGCGGCCCTATTGCTGCTATTTAGTCTGCCTCAAGATGGGCACGCTGCATCGCAAAAAATGATGTGGGTATTGGCAAGCTTCGCTGAAGCTGACCTGGCCGCAAAGGAAGCGGACCGAGTGAGCGAGCTGACCGGCCAAATTACAGCGGTGCAGACCGCTAGAGTGGGTCAGGGTATGTGGCACAGGGTTTTGATTACGCCAGCCATCGACTCTGGGAGTGAGGCTCGGCTTACGTCGTTACTCAGAAGCATCAATTACGAGCAAACTTGGCGAGTTTGGCTGGGCGAGGCTGATGTCAGTCGTGTGGTTTGGTATGGCGGCCAACCCACCGATTATCCGGATCCGCTTGATACATCGATTAGTGACCCTGAAGATCTAACGGATAGCGCGCCCATGGTGGCAGACCTCGATGGTTTGCTCGATGGCCCATCGGTTGCAATGGCAACCTCCTCTGAGCAAGTAGTTGGTTCTGCAGGTGCTCGTCAGGCGGTGGAACAGCTGCTGGCTCCGGACGTGGATTATCATCCTATTCGCCTGCGCGCGCCACGCTAAGCGGCCTTAATTCGCACGCATTTCGTCGTGCTGAGTCAACGCTAATGTCACAACTTTTGGAATAGATGCCGTGGCGTTATTAGAAACTTTGCTGGTAGCACTAAGGCAGTGGCTTCAGAACCCACTGGTTGTTCAAGTCTTCGCTGTGGTTTTCGCGACGGCCTTGGCTAGTTTCGCCTCGCATAAAGTGTTTGCGGCAATGAGCAGGCGGGCCGAAGCGTCCTCTAATTTGTGGGACGATGCCTTCTTAAGGACGGTGTCGAAGCCTGCGCAATGGCTTATCTGGGTGGTGGGCATTTCCTTTGCCGCTGAATTAATTGCAGAACACCAGAGCCAGGCTCAGCTCGAAGTCATAGCGATGGCGCGCTATCTCGCGATGATTTTGTTGGTGGCGTTGTTCGTCACTCGAATGGCGAAGGAGATCGAGAAGGGCTACATCGCCATGGGTGGCGATGAGACGACAGTCACGGCCATCGCCAAATTGGCGCGAGTCTCGATCGTGATTACGGCGGCACTAATGGCGATGCAAACGCTTGGCATCAGTATTTCGGGAGTGTTGGCTTTTGGCGGAATCGGCGGAATTGCTGTGGGGTTTGCAGCGAAAGATTTACTCGCCAATTTCTTTGGCGGACTGGTAATCTACCTGGACCGACCGTTCAAGGTCGGTGATTGGATTCGTAGTCCTGACCGAGACATTGAGGGTACGGTCGTAAAGATCGGATGGCGGCTGACGGAGATCAGAACATTTGATCAGCGCCCGTTGTACGTTCCCAATTCCATGTTCTCGACCATTTCTCTTCAGAACCCCTCACGAATGTTGAATCGGCGTATCTTTGAGACGATCGGCATTCGCTATGATGATATCCATCAAATGGAGTCTATTGTTGCTGGCGTGAAATCGATGTTGGTGAGTCATCCTGAGATTGCTCAGGACAAGACGATGATCGTGAACTTCAACGCCTTCAATGATTCAAGCGTTGATTTCTTCGTCTATACCTTCACGAAAACCACTGAGTGGGTTGCTTTTCATGAGATCAAGCAAGCGATTTTGTTAGAGATTGCGGCAATCATTGAACATCACGGTGCCGAGATCGCTTACCCCACGCAGACGCTGCATATGGCCGATGTCCTCGGCAAAGATTTGGATCAACGCTAAGGTTGTATCGCATGACGCAGATGCTCTTTTATGAGAATCCCATGCCGCTTTCACCGGCACTCCACACTGGATTAAGCATCAGACAAGATCGGGCGCGATTTAAGTTTGCCAAGCGCGTTAATTCGGTCCTGTGCGCGGGCGTCGAATTTGGGGAGATGGCTTTCGAATATCCGATCGTTTTCGTTGAGGGCAGTGATGGCTGGGTGCCGATTGTTTTATTTGGGCTGGACGCGACTGAGAATCAGTGGGTGGATAGTTCCGGTGCATGGCTCGGCCAATATGTGCCCGCATTCATCAGGCAGTATCCCTTCGCGATCGGCAGAGGGGAGAGCGAGGCACCGCTCGTCTGTATCGATGAGGGCAGCGATTTAATCTCCAAAGGCGAGGGTTATGCGCTCTTCGAGGACGGGCAGCCTACGCCGTTCGTCAAGCAGACCGCTGATTTTCTAAAAGAATTTCACCAACAAATGGAACGCACCAAGGTCTTCGCTCAATCTTTGAATCAACTGGGATTGTTGTCTGAAGTGAAGGCAACCACGGGTCAGGCCGGATCCTCAGCCATGAGTCTCGGTAAGGCAAGGGTGGTGGACGAGCGACAACTGTTGGCGCTTGCTGATGCTGATGCGCTCAGCATCTTCAGAAAAGGAGAACTTGCCTGGGTTTACGCGCACCTTTTATCTCTTGGACACCTCAAGCGGATGATTGCCGCTCGTCAGTCACGGTCCAGCTAACCCGCGATGGGGCGCAGCCGGCGTCTATGACCCGTCTGCTTGAGCCTGCGCCCATCCACCCTGGCTTCATGAACAGATGCATCCAGCGACGAAGCGAGTTGGGGCCTTAAGCGAACTGGCATGCGAAGGGAATGGAGAAATACCGTTTCGGGCTGTACCGCTGGAGCAGGATTCAGTGAGCCGCTTCCAGTTCAGAGTCCGCGTGTGGGTCGTTAAGGCAGAATGCTCAATGGCAAGCGTTGGAGTTTTGCTCGCTTACCCCCACCGATCTTTTTAGGTGGCGTGCCTATAAAGAATCAGATGACTCACTTCGATCGACTAGCAACAAGACCCCAAGCGCAGGATGGTCAAGGTAGTGAAGCTCTCCTGAACGTAAGCGTCGGCTCTCATTCAAATTAAATTGTGCCGTAGGGCTGTATTCTCGACCGCGCTGCGCGGCCTCATAGAGGTCTGGATACTTCGATTTGAGCGGTGCGTTCTTCTCGGTAGGTCGGGCTGAGCGTTCCTGATTGAACTGCGTCAGTCGTAAGTCAGCGTCAACGTGGAGATAGCGTTGGCGTCTGACCGAAAGGGTGCCCTCTAGCTCAAACTGATCCCCGTATTGCTCGCCGCCTTGGATGAGAATCGGAGTGGGGGTCTGTCCGATAGGTTGGCGCCAGCTTTGATGCAACAGTAGCTCATACAGACTGCTACGTCTGATAGAGCGAGCAGGTCCATTTAATTGCCTACTCGCCGTATCAAGAGATCGATAATCGAGGGAGGCTGTGGGGAAAAATGCTGCCTCGAGCAGCGCGTCCCGCTGATTGATGCGCAATTGCTCGCGCGCCTTGTCAGGGTCATCGCCCACCGTCTCCGTTGACGGGTTGAGTTGGGCGATACGGCGCTTGAATAAGTCCGCGCGACTCTCGCTCGCCAACAGGAACACCGGTTCGGATGATGCGGAAGCGCCATCCAGCCTAGCTGTACTGCTCGCTGCACCGATAGGGGAGAGGGGGTCTGCCTCAAGCATAACGGCTTGAGCCCACAAAAAGGGAGCTCTTGACTGATTGTTCGGTGGCGCAATGGCGATCATGTTATGCGGCCAGAAGTTTGACCTACGACCATCGGGCTCCCCGCTTGATGTTTGGGCTGGCCCATCTGTGCGTTTAAAGACGATCACTTCAATTTGGTAATCGGTGGCAAAGGCGACTTGCGACAAGGCGAGCAAGATCACCAACAGTAGGTAAGATACGGGTGCTTGCCAGGCTACCTGATCTGTATACAGTCTGGGGAAGTCCATCTCGTAGGCATGGATTCTCTTAAGCCGCCTCAGCCAACTCACCTAAAAATGCCTCCACGTATCCAAATCGTTCGGTGCGGTCAGCTATTCTATCCAGAATTCCAAGTTGGTGGGCAGAGGCCATTTTAAATCGATCAGGTGAGGTTTGGATCAGTGCGATGATCTTGGTGGCAGGCACCCGCGTGTCGCTCTTAAATTCGATGTGGCCTCCGTTTTCCCCGAGATCGATGCGGCGAATGCCAAGCCTTTCGGCCGTGATTTTGAGCTCTGTTTGTCGAATGAGCAGCTTCGTGGGCTCGGGAAGAAGGCCAAAGCGGTCGATCAGCTCAACGCTAAGCTCGCGTAACTGATCATGGGTCGTTGCATTAGCAATGCGCTTGTAGATCATTAGACGCATGTGAACGTCAGGCAAGTAGTCATCGGGTATGAGCGCCGGGGCATGGAGGTTGATTTCAGTACCGCTGCGCAAATCGATCTCCGGGTCGATGAGTTTACCGCTGCGCAGGCTCGCTACCGCGCGATCAAGTAACTCCATATAGAGTCCAAAGCCAATGCTGTGCATGTTGCCGGTCTGGGATTCGCCGAGCAGTTCACCTGCGCCCCTAATCTCTAAGTCGTGCGTTGCCAACACAAATCCAGCCCCTAAATCCTCTGCTTGCTCGATCGCCTCAAGACGTTTGCCTGCGTCTTTTGTCATGAGCGCAGAGTCTGGTGTCATCAAATAGGCGTAAGCTTGATGATGGGAACGACCAACGCGTCCTCGCAATTGATGGACCTGCGCGAGCCCCAACTTATCGGCTCGGTCCATGATGATGGTGTTGGCATTGGGAATATCAATACCAGTCTCGATGATCGTCGTGCAGACCAGTACGTTAGCGCGTTGGTGGTAGAAATCAGACATTACCTGCTCGAGCTCGCGTTCGCGCATTTGGCCGTGGGCAATGAGAATTCTGGCCGAGGGGAGTAGTGTTGCTAGTGTGTCGGCGACTCGGTCAATGTCCTTCACTTCATTGTGTAGGTAATACACTTGGCCACCACGTAGCAGTTCGCGCTGTATCGCTTCTTTGACTATCTCTAAGTCATGACGCCTGACAAAGGTTTTGATCGCTAGTCGTTTGGCGGGCGGAGTGGCTATGATCGATAAATCTCGAATCCCTGACATCGACATATTGAGGGTGCGAGGAATCGGGGTGGCCGTCAGCGCGAGGACGTGCACGTTGGCACGAAAGCGTTTGATTTTGTCTTTCTGTCTGACGCCAAAGCGATGCTCTTCATCAATAATGAGCAGCCCGAGTTGTTTGAAAGAAACTTGATCACTGATGAGCGCGTGAGTTCCAACGATGATGTCGATCTTGCCTTGTGCCAATCGCTCGAGGGTTGCCCCTTGCTCTTTCTTGGTTTTAAAGCGAGATAGGCTTTCGATCACGATAGGCCATCCCGCAAATCGGTCCTGAAACGATTGATGATGTTGCTCAGCGAGGAGTGTGGTCGGCACTAGAACCGCGACTTGTCTTCCCGATTGGACGGCAAGGAACGCTGCTCTCATCGCCACTTCTGTCTTGCCAAAGCCAACATCGCCGCACACCAAGCGGTCCATGGGGCGCTTGCCGCCTAAATCTTTGACCACATCGTGGATCGCCGTCTCTTGATCCGGCGTTTCCTCAAACGGAAAGGCGCGACAAAATTTATCGAACTCATCCTCTGGGATGGGGATCGGATCGCCTGCTTGTGCTTCGCGCTTTGCGTAGATCTCCAGTAGTTCAGCCGCGACGTCTCGAATCTGTTCAGCGGCCTTTCTTTTGGCTTTTTGCCATGTGTCCCCGCCGAGCTGGTGCCATGGCGCTAGCTCAGGGTCGGCGCCTGAGTATCGAGAAATAAGATGAATATCGCTGACAGGTACGTAGAGCGTGGCGTCGCCTTTATAGTGGATGTTCAGAAATTCATGAGGGTCGCCGTCGATTTCGAGGGTGATGAGCCCCTGATACCTGCCGACCCCGTGGTCGATGTGAACGACAGGATCATTCTTGCTGAGTTCGGTTAGGCTCCGGACGACGAGCTCTGCTGCGTGTTCTTTTTCTTTCTCCCGCCGCCGGGCTTGCAAAACTCGCTCGCCAAAGAGCTGCTGCTCACCTAAAAGAGTGATGCTCTCATCGGGTAATTGTAGGCCGCGATCGATTCTCGCCACGGTGAGACCAAGCGGCACCGATGAGGTAAGGAACGCCTCCCAAGATTCAACAGGTTCTGCAGGTAACCCGTTTTTCATGAGCGCTGTATCAATCATCTCTCTACGACCGATAGTCTCGGCTGCGATGAGTGTGCGATCGCCTGATTCAAGGTGGCTTCGCAGTCTTGCAAAGGGCTCCTCGGCTTGGTCATCAACAGAAAGGTTTGGGAGTCTCCCCACAGGAATGTCAGCACCTCGCGCGCGGCTGTCCACAGCGATGTCGATTCGAGGGTGCTTGCCCATACGCTCGTAAAGCTCGGTGGGAGCGAGCAAGAGTTCGTCCGGGGAGAGTATTGGTCGCTCAATGTCGTATCGAAGGCTTTCATATCGAGCTTGCGCATCGCTGTTGATCGATTCGAGGGCATCTGTGAGTGGCTCATTGATGATCATGGCGTCGCTCGAAACATAGTCGAACAGGGTGGCCATTTCCTCGAAGAAAAGTGGCAAATAGTATTCAATCCCGGCGGGGGCGCCTCCCTGGCTTACGGTTTGATAGACAGGGCAAGATTTGGGCTGCCCGCCAAATCGCTCGTGCCAGGCATTTTTGAATTGGCGAAGGCTATCTTCGCTGAGCGAGAATTCTTTCGCGGGCAGACTCTGCATACGCTGAACGCGGTCAATGGAACGCTGGGTGTCCGGATCAAAGGTCCGGATGGATTCAATTTCGTCGTCAAACCATTCGACCCGATAGGGTGCGTTGTGTCCCATCGGGAAGAGATCGAGTATCGATCCCCGAATAGCGAACTCTCCTCGTTCAGCCACGGTCTCAACTGCGCGATAGGCAGAGCGCTCTAACTGCTGGCGTAGCGGCAAAAGTGGCACACGTTGTCCGACGCTCAATTCTAGGTGATGGCTTGCAACGAAGTGCTTTGGCGCTAACCGAAATAGCAGGGTGTTCACCGGCACAATTAATATGTCAGGGCGGTCCTCTTCGGCGGTCCCGAGAGTAGCGAGACGTTCGGAGATGATGTCTTGATGCGGCGAAAACGTATCGTAGATCAGCGTCTCCCAGTCTGGAAATCGAGCGACGACAAACCGCTCTCCTGCAAAAAACCGAATTTCTTCAAGGCTTTGCTCTGCGGATTGAGAGGACGCGGTGATGAGTAAGACGGGTTGACCCGTCGTCTGTCGAACCGAGACGGTTGCTAGCGATAAGGCCGCTCCTGATAGACCATTCCAACGCGCGACCTCGCCAATGGCGGTAGGCACATCGGGCAATGTCAGTGGTTGATAGATAGAGCGGGTCATAGTGGCTATCGGTGAATGTTTCTTCGCAATGCCTACAGGATGAGTTAGCGCGACGGCTTTAATCGGCCTCCGCGGCGCTCCGTTAAACGGTAAATCCGGAATACTGGTTCAGCACTCGAGTTTACGTGATTTATGAGTGTTCCGCCTTTGGTTATGAGACAGGCAAGGAGAGTGGCCTTGGTTTGACCTGCGAAGCTGAAGCGTGCCGACGAATCGGGATTGATATCTCCTAATAAATGAAACCCCTTTTGTCTACATTTAGCTAACAGCAGCAGCATGTTGCGCTCTTTGATTGCGATTAGCCCTCGTCGATCGCATAATACGTCGCCTTGAGAATTCCAAGGATCGGATCAAAAAGTGAGAGGCTCACTGTACCTTTTTCGAAGGGATGGATGGGCAACGACTGATCGCAACATGCCGTTGATCAAAAAGCGGACGCGACGAACACGAGTAGGAGATCACACCATTGGTTAAGCCGACAATTGACAGAGCATTCGACGATTGGAAAGAGCGCGAGGCGTTAGCGGAAGCAATGATTCCCCTTATTGGGAAGCTATATCGCCGTAACGTCGTGTTGTACATGCATGGCGTGCCCCTCTTCAACGAGTCGGTGATTGAAATCATGCGCATCCACCGTCGCGTGCGGCAAATTGAAAAAAACGAATTGTCCGAGTTCGAAACGCATCCCATGATCGCAGTGCTCGCCGAATTGGACTTGGCTCCAGCTCACGTTGACATTGGCAAGCTGGCCAGCGCGTTTATGACAGATCCCGAGGGACAGACCCTCGAGGACTATGTGAAATCAGCGTGTGCTGATCTTTTAGGCGCTGAATCCGCAGTAAGCCATCCGCCCCGCGACGTCGTTATTTATGGATTCGGTCGAATTGGGCGGTTGGTCATGAGGCTATTGGTTGAGAAAGCGGGGGGTGGCCAAAACCTCGTTCCCCGTGCAGTGGTTCTGCGGCCGCCTAAAGATCCTGTCAAAGATTTGCACAAACGGGCCAGCTTGATGCGGCGTGATTCCATTCATGGACCGTTTCGGGGCACCATTCGTGTGGATGCTGAACATCAGGCCATCATTTGTAACGGGAACGCGATTCGCTTTATTTACGCCACCGATCCTGGCGCCATCGACTACACGGTATATGGCATCCAAGATGCACTCATTGTCGACAGTACAGGTGCATGGAGGGACATTGATGGTCTCGGACGGCACCTCACCAGTAAGGGCGTGAGCAAGATATTGCTGACGACCTCAGGAAAGGGCGACATGAAAAACATCGTCTCTGGGGTGAACTCGCACACAATCGAAGCGGATGACCAACTGGTTGCTGCGGCGTCGTGCACTACCAATGCGATTGTGCCGGTGCTGAAAGCCATTAATGATCGATTTGGAATTGTCCACGGTCACATGGAGACGGTTCATGCTTACACGGATGATCAGAATCTTCATGACAATACACACTCAAAAGAGCGAAGAGGCCGTAGCGCCCCGCTGAACATGGTGTTAACCGAGTCGAACGCTACGAGCTCGGTTGGAAAGTTATTGCCTGAACTAGCAGGCAAGCTCACGGGTAACTCTATTCGAGTGCCTGTGCCTAACGTTTCCATGGCCATTCTTAACTTAACCGTAGAAGAAGCGACCACCCGAGAAGAGGTCTGCGATTTTTTGCGAGATTGTTCGCTCAATTCCGCGATGCAGCGTCAGATTGATTACACCGAGTCCAGCGAAGTGGTTTCGTCTGATTTCGTGGGCAATCGGCATGCGTGCATCATCGATGGGCACGCAACGATCGTGAACGGCCAACAAATGGTGTTGTACGTTTGGTATGACAACGAATTTGGATACTCCTGTCAGGTGGTACGGTGCGCGCAGAAAATGGCAGGTATTCACTACCCGCTTGTACCCAAGCAGCCAGCCAGCGCGGAGTAGTCCCCGGCCCGTTAATAGGCACAGTAGTAACAGAAAAATGTCTGGTGGATAGCGAGGACCAACGGTCGGTCCCTTCCTCCTAGATTTATGTCACGGCTCCCGTCCTGGGATTGCGGTGAATGTAGACCGCGCTCCCGGCATATCATGGGTCATCTCGCCCGTCATTCAGCGGTCTTCTACGGCACCGGCATGCCCTTCAGCAAGACTTCGCTCGATCATCAGCTCGGTCACGATTGATGGCGTCAATGAATGGACATTTGATGTCCTTCAAAGCGCTAAACATGGCTAGATCTGGCTGCGCGGACTCTCTATAATGGCGGCGGCTTAAAGGGCATGGATGACCGTCAAAAAGAGCGCCACAAGCGTTCCTGCAGGTCCAGCACCCCAGCCAAGCAATGGATAGCAAGTGCCACAGGGCACAGCAGCAGCGGAAGCGAACAACTTCGGTCAGGCCAACACAAAACGAACGGCCGCCGATGGGCTCATGGGAGTGATATGAGAACAATATCCAAAGGTTTAGATTTACCCCTCACTGGCGCCCCCGAACAATCAATCTCTCGCGAATTCTCTTCCTCGCAAGTTGCCATTCTTGGCCGCGATTTCCATGGGCTGAAGCCAACGATGGAAGTCCAGGTGGGCGATCGGGTGATGAAAGGACAGGTCCTTCTGACCGATAAGAAGAACCCCGGCATCAATTACACATCGCCAGCTTCTGGCGAGGTGATAGAGATTAATCGAGGGGCAAAGCGTGCCTTTTTGTCGCTCGTCGTTAAGGTTGACGGAGCGGAATCCATCGATTTTGGCGCCCATGCAGCCGATGCTATCCCAACGCTCGCACGAGAGACGGTCGAGACTAAATTGATCGACTCTGGGGAATGGACGGCACTCAAAACGCGACCGTTTAGCAAAGTCCCTGCAAAAGGGTCTACCCCCCATTCTATTTTTGTGACCGCAACTGATTCGCGGCCCCACGCACCTAATCCCAATGTGGTCATTGATGCTGAAAAAGAAGCGTTCTCTGCGGGCGTGGCAGCGATGAGCCGACTCACGGATGGGTCCGTTTTTGTATGTATGAATGCAATGGGCTCATTTGAGTCAAGCATACCAACGGTTAAAGTCGAGCGCTTCGAAGGCAAGCACCCCGCAGGGCTTGCCGGAACACATATACATTACCTGGATCCAGTAAGTGCCCATAAGACCGTCTGGCAAGTGAATTACCAAGACGTCATCGCGATTGGGCATCTATTTCTATCGGGTCAAATCTACACCCCGCGGGTGGTTTCTCTTGCAGGTCCGATGGTTAATCATCCCTCGCTCGTGAGGGTCGACCGTGGAGCGGATCTTGCGGGGCTCACTGAGGGACAAGTCGCTCACGGTCAGCATCGGTTGATCAGTGGCAGCGTCCTCGATGGGTTCACAGCAGCGGATGCAGAGGCGTATTTGGGCCGATTTCACGCTCAAGTCTCAGTGCTCGAGGAAGGTACTCACCGCGAGTTCCTCCAGTTCGTCATGCCGGGTACAGATAAGTTCTCATTAACGGGATTGTTTGCGTCTTGGGTGCTTGGGAAGAAGTCGTTTGACCTCACCACTAGCACCGGTGGCAGCGACCGTTCGATTATCCCGCTTGGCACGTTTGAAAGGCTGACACCGCTCGACATCTTGCCGACACAACTGCTGCGTTCGTTGGTGGTTGAGGATATTGAAGCGAGCATCGAGCTCGGTTGTCTTGAACTCGATGAGGAAGACGTGGCGCTGTACACGTTTGCCTGCCCTGGCAAGTATGAGTACGGACCGATTCTACGCGCGCTGTTACACAAGATAGAGGTGGAAGGGTAGTAAAAGACAATAGGGGTGCGTAAAGGAATGCGCGCCTCGGCTCAACAAGACAACAACCATCGATAAACAACACCAAAGAAACAACGAAGACTGCAAGAAAGAAGAAAAAAGAAAAAAGAAAAAAATAAAGGCAAAAAACAGAAAGTAGACAGGGTGGGCCCATCACCCAATACACTGATGAGGCCGGCCATCAAGGACGACTGCAAACTATGGCAATGCGAGATTTTTTAGACAAACTCGAACCCAATTTCCACGCCGGAGGTAAGTATGAAAAGTACTACCCCGTGTACGAAATGGTCGACACCATTTTCTATAGCCCTGGTCGGGTGACCCAAGGGGCGTCTCATGTTCGAGACGCGGTGGATATGAAGCGAGTCATGACGACGGTCTGGTGGTGTGCGTTTTTCCCAATGCTGGCGGGGATGTACATCGTTGGCCATAACGCGCTCATCGCGATGGCAGATATGGGCATTAGCGAACTTGAAGGATGGCGGGGAGCGATCGTCGCGTTGCTCGCAGGATATAACCCTGAGAGCATCTGGCACTGCTTCATCTATGGCGCAGTGTTCTATGTTCCCATTTACGCGACCACATTCATCGTTGGCGGGCTATGGGAAGTGCTTTTTGCCGTCAAGCGCGGGCATGAAGTCAACGAGGGATTCTTTGTCACCAGTATCTTATTTAGCCTGACATTGCCGGCAACAATTCCCTTATGGCAGGTTGCGCTAGGGATTAGTTTTGGTGTGGTGATTGGTAAAGAAATCTTTGGTGGCACGGGGAAAAACTTTTTGAACCCAGCGCTCACTGGTCGCGCCTTCTTATATTTTGCTTACCCTGCGCAGATTTCGGGCGACGCGGTTTGGACCGCTGTCGACGGCTATAGTGGTGCAACGGCACTGGGGGTCGCAGCTGCGAGTGGGATGGAAGGGATTGCCCAGATGGGGTTGACCTGGACGGACGCATTCATTGGTAACATGCAAGGCTCCATCGGAGAAGCCTCGACACTCGCCATTTTGGTAGGCGGGGTATTTCTGCTCGTTACTCGGGTCGCCTCATGGCGGATCATGGTAGGCACTTTCCTTGGCATGGTAGTTACCGCCCTCTTGTTTAACGCCATTGGGTCAGAAACTAACCCCCTATTCGCTATGCCGTGGCACTGGCACCTGGTGCTCGGCGGGTTCGCATTTGGGATGGTGTACATGGCAACGGACCCTGTCTCCGCTGCCATGACTGATACCGGAAGATTCGCTTACGGCGCATTGATCGGGTTCATGTGCGTGCTGATTCGTGTCGTCAACCCAGCGTTTCCAGAAGGCATGATGCTGGCGATCTTGTTCGCCAATTTATTTGCCCCACTCTTTGACTACTCAGTGGTCCGCGCAAACATAAAAAGGAGACTTGCTCGTGTCTGATCAAGACGGGGGATTCAACAAGGATTCCATCGGCAACATCATCATGATCGCCGTGCTCGTATGTCTCGGCTGCTCAATTGTTGTATCCGGAGCCGCAGTGGGATTGAAGTCCGTGCGCGAGGACAATGCAGCGCTAGACAAGAGTAAAAACGTGCTGTTGGCGGCAGGACTCAGTGCTAATGAAATTGCGACCAGGCAGCAAATTCAAGAGCGGTTCGCAGAGTTTGAACCCGTGCTGATGGATCTTCGTGACAAGCGCATCTTGTCTCCCGAAGAGGCGGCAGCGGCGAATATTGATGTTGCCAGTTTCGACCAAAGGGCAAGCAGTAAAGACCCACTCATGTCCAGTGGGCTCAGCACCGCTGAAGATATCGCTTCCATCAAGCGGCGCGAGCACTATGCGCTTGGGTATGTCTTAAGGTCTGGAGAGGCAATCGAGAAGTGGGTGCTGCCGGTTCACGGTTATGGACTATGGTCTATCCTGTACGGCTTTATTGCGCTTGAAGGCGATGCCAATACCGTTGCTGGTATCACGTTTTATGAGCATGGTGAAACGGCTGGGCTCGGCGGCGAAGTAGATAACCCCGCTTGGAAGGGTATTTGGCCAGGTAAGGAGATCTATGGCCCGGATGGGGCGGTTGCACTCAAAGTAGCCAAGGGCGCTGTCGATCCGAACGGGAAGGGAGCGAAGTACCAAGTGGATGGACTCTCTGGCGCTACGCTGACAAGCCGTGGTGTTGAGAACATGGTCGCGTATTGGTTGGGTGATGAGGGTTACGGTCCGATCTTGAAGAATATGAATTAGCGCTGGGGTATTCACGATGTCGCAATTAAAAGAAACGCTGCTAAACCCGATTTTCAACAACAATCCGATTGGTTTACAGATCCTCGGTATCTGCTCCGCACTTGCTGTGACCACCAAGATGAGTGTGGCGTTGGTGATGTGCATTGCGCTCACTACGGTTTGTGCATTTTCAAATTTATTTGTCTCACTCATCCGGAATCGAATCCCTTCGAGCATTCGGATCATCGTGCAGATGACGATTATTGCGTCGCTGGTGATTGTGGTAGATCAGGTGTTGGGAGCGGTGGCTTATGACATGAGCAAACAACTCACCGTATTCGTTGGTTTGATCATCACCAACTGTATTGTGATGGGACGCGCTGAAGCGTTCGCAATGGCTAACCCTCCCGGGGCTAGTTTTGTCGATGGTATCGGCAACGGGCTGGGTTATTCGGTTGTGCTCATGGTGGTTGCCACCATTCGTGAACTGATTGGTTCGGGCTCACTCTTTGGTATTGGCATCCTGCCTCTTGTCACCGAGGGAGGCTGGTATACGCCCATGGGGTTGATGCTCTTACCACCTTCGGCATTTTTCATTATCGGACTACTTATTTGGGCGCTTCGAGCATGGAAGGCTGAGCAGGTCGAGGAACCTGATTATGAAATTAGTAGTCATAGCGCGCTGTCGCGAGGGTAGGGGGTCCAGTGGCTGAATATTACTTAAGTTTGTTTATTCGCGCGGTCTTCATAGAAAACCTCGCGCTCGTTTTCTTCTTGGGAATGTGCACGTTCCTCGCAGTCTCAAAGAAAGTGGAGACTGCATTTGGGCTCGGGTGTGCCGTCATCGTGGTCCAGACGATTACCATCCCTGTGAACAATTTGATTTACCAGTACCTATTGGCTGACGGTGCTTTGGCTTGGGCAGGACTCGGCGAAGTGGATTTGTCGTTCCTCACGTTCCTCAGCTACATCGGCGTGATTGCAGCGATGGTGCAGATCCTAGAAATGTTTTTGGATAAATACGTTCCAGCGCTATACAACTCGCTGGGAGTTTTCTTGCCGCTGATCACGGTGAACTGCGCCATACTCGGTGGCAGCCTATTCATGGAGAATCGTGCGTACAACCTTCCAGAGAGTATGGTGTACGGCATCGGCTCCGGACTCGGTTGGGCCATTGCGATTGTTGTTTTGGCGGGAATACGCGAGAAGATGAAGTACAGCGATGTGCCAGACGGACTGAGAGGACTAGGTATTACATTTGTCACTGTAGGCCTGATGTCACTCGGGTTCATGTCGTTTGGCGGGATCTCGCTGTAGAGCCTGTTGCGAGGTGGTGGACTGTGGAAAGAGAGCTTTGCCCTCCGCTTGCTACTTAGGCTGCACTACGTGCGTGGATAGCAGGTGCGCAACACGACAAAGCCTTTGAGGCAGTGAATGGGCGCAAGATAAAGCGCCAAGACACGATAAGAAACGATAAGACACCTAACGAATAAACAGTAAACAAAGCGTTGAAAATAGACTGAAGAGGAACAAGGGCTAAAGGGGCGGGCCTGGGTAATGGTCTAGGATAAAAGAGAGGAAAGCAGGACGCATGAATACAGAAATCCTACTAGGCGTTGGCATGTTTACCGCCATTATTATGGTGTTAGTTACCGTAATTTTGATGGCTCGCAAACAACTGGTGGCCGCTGGCGCTGTCGACATCGAGATTAATGGCGATCCGGATAAAACGCTCAGCACTGCCGCTGGTGGCAAGCTGCTTGGAACGCTTGCGGACGCAGGGATTTTCTTGTCCTCCGCCTGTGGTGGCGGTGGGACTTGCGGTCAGTGTCGTTGCCGGGTGGTCGAGGGCGGTGGCTCAATGCTATCCACAGAGGCGGTGCATTTTACGCGAGGGGAAGCCAAAGAAGGATGGCGGCTATCCTGCCAGACAGCGGTCAAACAAGATATGAAAATCGAGGTGCCCGCCGAGTTTTTCGGTGTGAAGCGTTGGGAGTGCGAGGTGATCTCGAATGACAACGTGGCGACCTTCATTAAGGAACTCGTACTCAAACTGCCGGAGGGGGAAGAAGTCGATTTCCGTGCAGGAGGGTACGTCCAGTTTGAAATTCCCCCATATGACATGAAATACACTGATATCGATGTCGCCGAAGAGTACCAGGGCGACTGGATCAAGTTTGGGGTGTTCGACACCGTGTCCAAGGTGGATGAGCCCACGATCAGAGCCTACTCAATGGCGAATTACCCGGAAGAGAAGGGCATCATGAAGTTCAATATCCGCGTGGCTTCACCGCCTCCCGGAACGGATTTCCCTGCAGGCAAGATGTCCTCTTATATCTTCTCATTGAAGCCGGGCGACAAAGTCACCATTTTTGGCCCGTACGGTGAGTTCTTCGCGAAAGAAACCGATGCAGAGATGGTTTTCATCGGTGGCGGTGCGGGAATGGCGCCGATGCGCGCCCATATTTTTGATCAATTACTGAGGATCAAAACGGACAGAAAGATCACGTTTTGGTATGGCGGACGAAACCAACGAGAACTCTTTTATGTCGATGAGTTCGACAAGTTGGCTGCGGACAACCCAAATTTTACTTGGCATATCGCGCTTTCGGATCAGAACCTAGAAGATTGGGATGGCAAGACTGGATTTATTCATAATGTGCTTTATGAACACTATCTGCGCGACCATCCAGCGCCCGAGGACTGCGAGTATTACATGTGCGGTCCACCTATGATGAACCAGGCAGTACTCACGATGCTCGATGACTTGGGTGTCGAGAGAGATAATATCTTCTTGGATGACTTTGGCGGCTAATCGTCGCACAGTCGATACGCCACGATTGAGGACTGTTCTCATCATCAGCTCGCGTTCAGGGCTTAGCTTGCAAGGAACCGGCTGCGATTCGCTTAAGTTCCTGGCGACTAAGTAGAGGTTTGGTAGATAACGCGCACTGGCTTTTTTATCACACGCTTGTAGTCCCGCGAGTTTGATTGTGAGGCCTACATCGATGAATAAGCAGGCGCGACGGCTGCCAAGGATCCATAAAGCAGCCGAGCACCTTTAGCTGCTTGAGCATGACGTGTAAGAGGCTGAAAGGACTGAGTGACAACGGAAACGGTTCAAAAGAACGTTCCGCCCGTGCCCTGATGCTTTATGACTGCTCTTCAGAAATAGCTCGCGGATCAGTTAGCAAAAATCTCTCTCACCTCCTCGCTCAATCTCGTGAGGACCCCGGTCGATGAGGTGGGTGGTCTGCGTGATAGGTATTTTGGTTAGCCTAGATAAGGAGCACGGCCTCTTTGTCGGTAGATAGTGGTTTAATGTTGTAGAGAAATGGTAAATACTCTAAGACAGAGAAGAGGAACGAGCGGTCGCAGCTTTGCATAGAAATAGGCGCGTTCGGCTCAAAAGACAGGATAGTTGCCATGCCAAAACTTAACGTAAACAACAAGAGTTATGTTGTTAATGCTGACCCCGATACGCCATTGCTCTGGGTCTTGAGAGAGGAGCTCCGACTAACAGGCACCAAATTTGGCTGCGGGGGTGGACACTGTGGCGCTTGCACGGTTCATGTCAACGGAGAGGCAGTGCGAAGTTGTCAACTTCGTATAGATGATGTTTATGACAGTTACATCACGACCATAGAGGGATTGAGCCCTGGCGTCGATCATCCTCTTCAACGGGCATGGATTGAGCACCAGGTGCCTCAGTGCGGTTACTGCCAGTCTGGTCAGATCATGCAGGCCGCGGCGTTTCTAAGACGAAATGCCAATCCAACTGACGAGGAAATTGAATCCGCAATGCGCGGTAACCTCTGTCGTTGCATGACCTATCACCGCATTAACCTCGCTATCAAGTCTGTAGCGGATAGTTCAGATATCCAAGACGTTTAAGGATGCGGTTTTATGAAAAGTGAAATATCAAGAAGAGGGTTTCTGATTTCATCAACAGTAGGTGCTACGGGATTGTTATTTGCGAGACCAAGCATAGCCGGTACAACAGTAGTCAATTTGTTAGACCCCGGCAGCCCGTTGGTTATCCCCGAGAACTTTACACCTTCGGTCTGGTTCACGATGCAGAGCAGTGGCTTTACGAACGTTCATATTTTTAAGCAGGAAATCGGTCAACACGTCGGTACAGCTTTTGCGCAGATTGTGGCAGAGGAACTAGAACTGGACTGGGATAAAGTGGCTATCGATTATCCTTCAATGGATATAGAGGTTAGGGGTGAGACTGGGCAGCAGAATACGGGCGGGAGCATGAGTGTGATACAGAATTTCACGCCACTCGCTCAAGCGGCAGCTGTTGCCAGGGGCTTTCTTCGCGACGCCGGCGCAGATTTAATGGGAAGTGCACCGGAGGATTGCATTGTAAAGGCCGGTAAAGTCATCGATACCCTATACGAGCAAGAAATTTCTTATGCGGAAATATTATCCCAAACGAGTTTGAACCTCGAGATCCAGCCAGAGGAACTTGCTAGCGTCCAACTTAAGGCCAGGGCAGACTATAAGATAATTGGGCAATCGGTGCCTCATCTCGACATACCAGAAAAAGTAAACGGTAAAGCTAGGTATGGCTTGGACTCCTACGTCCCAAATATGGTCTACGGCAAAGTTTCTTTGGCGCCAACCCGCTTAGGGTCATCAATTTTAAGTATAAAAGATCAGAGTGCGCGCGAGGAGATCCCTGGATACATACGTACATTGTCCCTAAATACGGAAGGAATGCCTGGCACAGGAAGAACGGACGTTGCGCTAGTGATGGCTGAAAGTTTTCCGGCGGCCATGAAGGCTGAAAAATTAGTCGATGTAGAGTGGGAAGTCCCTGAGTCACAATTGGTAAGCGATGCTGACCTCTACACGGAAGCGAGGCGCTTAATTAATGAAGAAAAAGGGGAGTCATTCCTAGAGGTTGGAGATAGTGCGGCTGAGTTCAAAAATGCAGTCGAGGTGGTCGAGGCGACTTACCAAACTGCGATGATAGAGCATGCCGCGCTGGAACCGCGAAGTGCGCTCGTGCAGAACATTGATGGCAGGTACCACGTCTACGCCGGCGTCCATTCTCCGAGCCGACTCATTGATCAGATCTCAGCAGAGCTGCGAATTGATCCATCGCAAGTTGTTTGCCACCCCATGCTAATGGGCGGGAGTTTTGGCGACAAAATATACACGGATCAAGTGGTGCTAGCTGCTCAGGCTTGCCAAGTACTCGGCAGGCCTGTCAAGGTCATTTTGACCCGAGAGGACCAGTTCAACATTGGACATCCCAAGCCTATCTCACAGCACACATTAAGAGCGGCGATTGATCGTAGTCAGATGACTTTGCCAGCGAAGCAAATTGCGGCAGTGACCCACGATTTTGCGTCGGCGCCAGGCTCGCCAGGCCCTGTTGGAGCATCGGTATACCGCAGTGTGTTGGATATCGAGGGGGAAAGTCGCGCTATTCAGCAAGGCAGAGGAGTTGTCTCTGGGAGTGATCATTGGTACGACTTTGAAAACTTGAGTGTTAATTATCACTTTCACGAAATGATGGCACGGATTGTCCCAGTGGGTTTTGTCCGGACAGTGGGGAATTTTTTTACAGTTTACGCTGTAGAAAGTTTCATTGACGAGCTTGCACACCATCTTGAGACTGATCCACTTGACTTACGACTTAGTTTATTGCGAGGTAAGGGACGTAACAGAGGAGTCGAAGCTCGTTCAAAGGACTCTGACGAATTGATTCATGGCCAGGGTCAGGTCACAGTCGGTGGAGGTCAGCGACTTGCCAATGTGTTGAAGATCGCGGCCGGCCAGGCCAATTATGGTTCACCATTACTTCCACGCAATTGCGCGCAAGGTGTATCGATAGCCGCTGCCGAGGGAAGATGGAATCCAACCTTTGCCGCCTGCGTGGCTGATGTTGAGTCGACATCAGGCGGAGACATTCGTGTTCGTAAGTTGACCGTAGCGGCAGACGTTGGATTAGCCGTAAATCCTGATGGGGTTCGGAGCCAGATCGAGGGCAGTTTGATGTGGGGACTGAGTAGCACTTTTTATGAAGAAACGGTTCTTGAAAATGGTCGGCTGAAAGAAACAAATTTCGACGCCTACAAGTGGCAAAGAAATCAGGATTTACCAGAGCTTGATATCCACATTGTGGAGAACGGTGTACATCCATCTGGATCTGGGGAGAACACGCTCTCGCTGGTCGCTCCAGCCGTATGCAACGCTATTCAGGCGCTAACCGGGAAAAGACTGAGATCGCTGCCACTGAAGCACCACTTGCCTCTCGTATAAGTCTGGGCCGGATTGACGGATCAGCCCCCTTGGGCGAGATCATGGAGAAATACGGCGAGGCAGCACGAGGGTGAAGGTTGTTCCTTGACCAAGCTCGCTTGTCACCTCGATAGAGCCGCCCATCATCTCAGTAAGGCGTTTGGTAATGGTCAGGCCAAGGCCAGTGCCGCCATACTTGGCCGCCGTATCGCCCTCGGCTTGCGTAAACTCTTCGAACACTTTCGCAACCTGTTCTGAGCTCATACCAACACCGGTATCGCGTATCGAAAAAGCGGTTGACTCATTCATATCAAGACACGGATAGACAGAGACAGTAATAGAACCGTTCTTAGTAAACTTGCAAGCGTTACTAATGATGTTGAGTAAAACCTGCCGGAGTCTTGTTTCATCTGAGGTCATTCGGCCAAGATCATCGGCTAGATCGAAGGTCATTACATTGTTGTTTTTCTCAGCTAGAGGACCGGTCAGGTCTTTGATGAACTTGAGGCACTGGCTGAGCTCAAAATCCTCGATGTACAGGTCAAGTTTGCCTGCTTCTATTTTGGAATGGTCCAAAACATCGTTGACAAGGGTTAGCTGATGGACTGCTGAATCCTTTATTCTTTTTATGTCATCGATCAGCCAGGTTAGGTCCTCTTCTTCAGCTTCCTCCGAGATCATCTCTGAGTAACCAATAATCGCATTTAGGGGGGTTCGTAGTTCATGGGTCATATTCGCAAGGAACTTACCTTTAGCATCTGATGCGGCGTTGGCCTTGTCTCTGGCTTTCTCCAGCTCGGCTGTTCTCTCTTGAACAAGGCTTTCAAGCTCCGAGTATTGCATCTCGAGTTCTGTGGCGAGGGAGCCAAAAGACTTCGAGAAGAGGGTGGTCACAAGATCGGTTTCAACTATCAAACCATGATCGTACTCTTGCTTTTGGTATCTCGCTATTTCCAGCTGAATCTCCTCAAGAGTTTTCTTCATCTGTAACCGGCGATTTTCTGGCAACAGACTCGACAGCTTGTTCGTTTGTTCGAGAATTTCTTTTTCTTGAGATGCTCTGTTCCTTCTGGCCTCACTTCTCAGAAGATTGAATGCATTCAAGCTCTGACCTAGCTTATCTATGGCTCTAGCGATTTTTCCAACCTCATCATTCGACGCGGGTAGGGCATTAATGTCAAGGTTGCCCTGAGAAAGCGATTCTAGGGATAGTACAGCGTCATTGAGAGGATCGAGCGACCGGCGCAAAACAACGAGCAAAGTCAACCCTCCTATGACCAATGCGGAGATGCCACCAATCAACAATTGATAAAGATAGTTGAGATTTGCTTTTACAGTTTGTGTGATGTCTTTGGCAAAATAAATGGGGAACTCCCCTTCCGGCGTAAGGGAAGCCGCATGCTTAGAGACCGAATAATAATTATCCTCGTGCCGATTTGTAGTAGCGTCATCGGTGTAAAAGGCAACTTGAAAATTCTGAAATATAGCGTTTGAGGCATCTGTGACAGATGCTGGGCTCGAGGGGCTGAAAACATGGGATTTACTATCAAGCTCAAAGATTTGGTTGAGTTTCTTAAAACGCAGGCCGTAATACACGTAGCCGAGTACTCTAGCGTTCGCATAAATGGGGAACGTTACAAATAGCGCTGCGTTCTGGTGCCATTGGACAAAGCCGCTCTTAAGTTGCTTTTGAAAAGCTTGCTGGCGCAATTTGGAGCCAAGAGTCGAGTATTCAGAAACTTTTGACTTATCTGAAGTGAATGCCTTCAGCACTTGCCCATCCGGTGCGAAGACGATCAGCGTGTCAAGCGTATCATTCTCCCTGAGTTGCTCAAAAAAGCTCTCTAACGCAATTTCTATTTTCCTTGGATCACCGCTTTGAACCGCGGTAATAGGGCTTCGGCTGCCTCTTAATTTCCAAATCGAGGATTTTCCGGAATCGGAATCATAGGCATAATAGGTCATTCTCTCGATCAGCGACCCGGATATCTTCGCGAATAAAATCTGTTGATTGTCGGATATCTCTTTGCTCAAGGTGGCTTCATTCTGAGCCAGCATAAGGTAGTTTTGAGACAAAACTAGAACAAAAGTGAGTGTCAGGGCACCTAGGAAAAGAGCGATAATTCGGTACCTTATGGATGTTCGTAACTTGTTCAATGTCCGCCAGGTTTGTGAAAATTTGCGGTTAAACATAAACTAACGGGGTAGCGGGAAGCAAATGATGGGGAGGTAACATTTTGCTCAAAGTATCAATTTTCTTAGTTTTCTTGGTTGGTGTGTCCGAGGCAGTCATTGCCCAACAAGTCAATCAGATCAACATGGTCGAGTTAGGAAAGCAGGTGTATCAAACTGGAGGCGAGAGCTGTCGGAGTTGTCATGGCGCCGATGGAAAGGGAACCAGCAGAGCGAGGGTATCTCTAGCTGATCCCGGATCCTGGAAGTCGATGAAACTTCAGATGGCACTGCAGGGGAGTACTATCGCGGTCGACTCCGATGAGGTGCTAAAGGAACTCATCCTTGAGGGTGCAAGAAACTGGAATCAAGAGAACTTTGGAGGTTTGAAATCTCATTTGACGGAGTCCGTCGTTGGTCAGCACTTCGGCGATAATGGATTGCCGTTTGACGAAGACATGGTGGGTCTGGGTGGACCAAATAAAAAAGTACTCGCCCGAAATGTCATGAGAATGTTCAGAGCTCAAGGTTTGCCTAGGCCAACCTCTAAAGAGATTGACAATGTTCTAACGTCCGCAGTTCTTCTCTTTATCGAAGAGGAATTCGTCGAATGACGAAAGGCACATCTGAACCGTTAAGGTCTGGAGACAATTCATGACGCAAGACGTGTCATGAGGTGGGGTCTCAATTATGGATGGCCCTTTTCTCGGATACTAGAGCATCGATCGGAGCGCATCATTGGTGAAATAAACCAGTAAAAGCGTCTCAGCTTCAGTTATTTCCCCGATGGCATGCGCTCCTCTGAAATCGCGTAACCGGCATCGGCGGGAATGCACAGATAGTTGCCATCTTCCCGCTGCTCGGTCCACGGCAAGACTGTCTTGATGGCTCTGTGTTGGCTGGCCTCTACGGCCTCCGCCACGGAGGAGGATTCGGCAAGCATTTCGACGTTGAGTCGAGTAGGAAAAATAATCGTGTAGGTTCCATCCTGATTTCCCTCTAGCGCCTTCGCTGGGCTAATCCAAATAGAGTCTACAGATTCATACCCATCGTGCCCCAAGAGCTGATCATTCGGCGCATCCACTAGGTAGAACTTCGTGTCAAATCGTTTGGGCATCATCTCCGGCGTGATCCAGTGAGCGAAAGGAACGAGTAAGTCGCAAGCGAGTCTCAGTGATTCTCTTTCAAGGAATGCTCGAAGGCTCAAATCTCCCGAATTTAACTTGGCTCTGTCTTCCTGAAGCGACGCAAGGCGATCGCCACGAATGACAGCGCCCTCGCTGTCGCGCGCAAGCAGCACGCCACATTCCTCGAACGCCTCCCTTACTGCCCCCACTTGCATGGCGATTTCACCGTCATCCAAACCATCGACGCCATCACAGAGATCAGTGACCGAGGCATCATTAGCATCAACTTTTCCTCCGGGGAATACGAGGGCACCGGATGCGAAATCGATTTGATGGTGACGAACGACCATAAAGACCTCAAGGCCTGTAGGTCCGTCTCGAACGAGTAGGATGGTCGCTGCAGGGATAATCGCTTGGTCGTTCATGGTTCTCGTTCCTCAATGATTGTCCAGTTGTCGCCCGCAGCCTTCATCACCAGTATCTTGTTGCTGATTTCCCGATAGGTATCGCTTTTGTAGGCTTGCCGAATTTGAACCTCTACTTCGCCATTCGACTGTGGCGTGAAACGGTCAAATCGAATGTCGAGCTGAATATACTGTGGTGTTAAAAGGCGCTCTCTTCGATTCATTTCCCAGGCTGGGCGTGACTCGTTAGGAGCTAGTCTGAAGTCTGATGAGTACACGCTAAGGTATTGGTCTGGGTTTTGAGCCATCCATGCAGCAGCCCAAAAATCCAATCGGTCCCTGATTTGATTAGTTGCCGCATCCGATAGTTCTACTGGCGCCTTATCGGTGGGTGTTCCGTCGCCTGGCGCAGAATTTTGATCCAAGGCTTCGCGGATCAACACGCCTCTATCAAATTCTCCTTCATAGGTCGTGCCATCCGGCAGTATGATCATGCTGGCACCTTGCCGTTCATGATTCTCGAAATTTCCGACGTAACGGGTCCCATCCTGCCAGTAGATGGTTCCTTGGCCGTGCATTTGATTGCTGCGCACTGACCCCACATAGCGGGTGCCGTCCGGCCAGGTCAGTGTTTGCACGTCATTCGCTTGAGCGATCGACCCACTGGTTACCCAACTCGCGACAACAAGCATAAGAGCCCTTCCCATCAGGAGGAGTCTTCGAGTGATGAGATGCCGTGGATAGACCATAGTGGAGAGTGAACTGTCTGAACGATTGGCTACCATCAATGTATCGAATCGGTGGAAAAAAGGTAAGCGGTTTAGCTGCTCAAGAATAAAGATTGTTTCGCTGCCAGGTTCATTACCTGTTGCGGGTTGATGATCCAAGGACCGTCCCGCTCAATGCGTCCGTGCATCGAGGGATGGCGCGCCAAATCAAAACTGCGATCACCATCAAAGGCGAGAATCCCCGAGTCCCCAAGCGGCACTCGTTCTCCAAGCGGCAGGCGTCGGTGCGCTGCGATGCCAACTGTCTGCCAGAGGCCCGGTGAAATTGGGATGGTGAGTTGATCACTTGCGGATGGATCGCAAGACACGATCACGCCCCAGTCATCCTCGTGCACGCAAGGGCTGAGATATCCGCCAATGGGTGACATGCCTACAGAGCCGGGTTCCGCGCGTGTGAGGATCAAGGTCCCAAGCTGCTTCCCCTCAAAAGGCATGAAAGAACCCATGACATCATTATGAAGGACGACGGCATCGATCAGGGCGATGTCATCAGTGTCATCAGGGTCACCGGTATCAATGATGATGCGTTTACAGCGCGAACAGGCCTCCTCTACGGTTAAGCGCCCTGATGCGATCAGTCCCGCTGCGGCACCAGCAACGCTTGCTTCCTCCCGGAAAGGGAAAACATTGTTCGTGCCTGTAGATAGTGGGAGCAGCACAGCATCAGGAAATTGCCGCGCTACGATCCTGCTTGTCCCATCTCCTCCAAGCACAATGAAGGTTCTGCAGCCGGCATCCCACATTCTTTCCGCCATCGACTCTGTATCTTTGGCGGAATGGGTCAGCGGATAGTCAAGCAGGGTGATTTGATCTCGCTCTTTTAAGTTCTCGCTGGCCCTAGCGCCGATGCGAAATGGCTCGTTTCCCAGATATATTCTCTCAACCCCGTGCGCGAGCGCGGATACGATCAGTCTTGCGACCTGTTGCTGTTTCTCAAGGTGCGCGCTGGTGCTGGCCCTTGCCATGACCCGCCGGACATCTCGCCCCGACATAGGGTTAACGATAATGCCAAGTCGGGACGATCCGTCGTTCATGAAGTTCGCGTGAAGGTCCAGTTTGAATCAGTACTCAGTTGGCTATTGAACGAATAACCTTCAAGGTCAAACGACTTGAGGCCTTCTGGCTTATCGATTCTTTCTTTGATCATGTAGTGCGCCATGAGACCCCGCGCTTTTTTTGCGTAGAAACTGATGAGTTTGTACCCACCCCCGGTTTTTTCTTTGAAAACCGGCTGGATGACGGGTGAGCCGAGGGCACGTTCATCGACGGCTTTGAAATACTCATTGGACGCGAGGTTGATGACTGTTCGCTCTTTGTGCGCAGATAATTCGTCTTTCAGAGCAGTAGTGATCGCTCCGCGCCAGTAATCATACAGGGACCCGCCTCGGCTATTTTCGACTGAGCGACCCATTTCTAGTCGATAGGGCCTGATTAAGTCGAGTGGGCGGAGGACACCATAGAGGCCAGATAAAATCCGCAGTGATTTCTGGGCATAGTGTAAGTCGCGTTTGGTAAGCGCGTGGGCATCGAGGCCGAGGTAGACATCACCCTTGAAAGCAAAAATAGCCTGACGAGAAGTTTTCGGCGTGTGGCTTTTTTTCCATGATTGAAATCGGTCCACATTCAATTCGGCCAGTGCACTGCTAATCTTCATCATAGACTGAAGCTCAGACGCCGATTTCGTTTTCATGATGTCTGCCAGCGCTGCAGAGTCTCTTAGGAGCGCGGGCTTAGTGAGTTCAGTTGTCGGAATGGGTGTCTCGTAATCGAGGGTCTTTGCCGGGGATAAAAGCGTAAGCATGATCGTCTTGTCAGGTGGGTGTTGTCGGATGAGTCATCATAGCGAAAGCAGGGTCATTGAGCAGCCATTTTTCGTCGATTCAGTGGGAAGCAGAATCGTCGAGGGTAATCCGACGGCCGTTATTTATCGGAACGCTGGCAGACCGTTGTCGTTCGAGTCTTACGAGAACCGTGTTTCACGCGTTAAAACGGACCTTGTCGAAAACTATTTCCAATATGAACTTAGAATGAACCAACCAGGATCTTAATCCTCAAGTTCTGGATCACTCTCGGGTTATCGGCTATAACCCTAGCATGCGCTCCTAAAGTGCCTGCAAAATCGGTAGCCTTAGGTAAGCTGAAAGGTTAAATGAAAGCGATACAAAAAGCCCGAGTCCCTAATAAGGAGTGTTCAGGTCCAGGCTGCGAACGAGAGGCTGCTAACGAGTGGTTGCTTACTAGAGGTTGCTTACTAGAGTCTTGCTAGAAGGAGCTTGTCACGGAGCGCTTTTTGACTGAGACGATTAGACAAAAGGTTGTGCCAAACGTCTTTGTTATAAGCTACTTAATAAAAGATTGGCCGATAAGGTTGGTAGTTAGTGCTCACTAAAAGTATCTTCGGATTGGCGTCGTGTGGTGCGCTTTACCCACCGCTAGAGCCATCAATAAAATAGGAAGTGACCCCCAGCATTGTTTAAGCTTGCTTGGGTCTGAGTTGGTTTGATCCATTGGAGAAACACCATGAAATCGACAATAAAAAGAACGCTAAGTCTAAGTGCGCTGGGTCTGATCGCCAGTTTGTTATGGAGTGTGCCAACCCTGGCTGCAGATGGCCCGCGAAGTCCCGTGGGTAAATTGCTCGATCCAGCAGGGGGAGTGGAATACAGTCGGGATGGCGAGCGATGGCGGCCTGTGACCCGCGCGAAGTATGTGTTCGCAGGTTATCAGATCAGAACGGGTGCCGATGGAAGCACTAGTTTCGTCAACCAATCGACCGGGTTGGCTCAAACGATAGGCGCTGATGCGTCGGTTGAAGTGACTGAAAGTGGCATTCAACCCAAAGCGGGCAGTGTTTCGGATCCGTTCAGTGCTGAAGGCGGATTAATCACTAGTCTTGAGAATAAGTTTGCCTCTGCACAGCGTTACACTACGGTGCGGCGCGCTGTCGTTAAGCCCGGTGAGCCCAATTGTGAACGAAAGATCCGGCTGCCGAGGCAAATTACCGCCAGTCAGGAGTTTAATGACCTGGTCTGGGATCTCGCTTGCCCTGGCGACGAGTATCGATTGACGATCGGTGGTGAGTCAGTCACGGTCCCGAAGAGTGCCGTGGGGTCAGAAAAGGTACGTTATTCTCTGCCAAATTTAGCTGCAGGTGACTACGAGTTATCGCTCGAGGTCTTGAGCGATGGGGCGGTGGTATATAGCCCGAGGCGACCATCCAAGTTGACCATCCTTGATCAAGCAGCCCGCGCCGCTCTCGAAGAGAGACTCGTTGCGAGCGGTGATGACCTGTTTGCGAAAGCCGATGTGCTATCTGAGCAGGGGGTGCTGGTTGGTGCGCTGGATGCCCAAGCCAAATACTTCGCAGCATATCCTGATGATATGGATATGAAGCCGCTCTATATCGCGCAGCTGCAGGCTCTGCGTTTGCAGACGTTGAGAGAAGCGGAAGCGATCAAATACAACGAATATCTCGCCTCTGAAAGTGGAACCTAGCGGCCCCAATGATCTGCGGTTAGAGAAGGGTGCCCATGCTAAGTAAAGCTCGCGAGCTGTTTGATCTGCCGCTCATCGTTTGTGTGTTTATCCTTTTTACTGCGCTCGAATACTCTGAGGCCTTCACGCTGGTTGAGGATGAACTGTTGTCCTACCGGCAGGCCTTTAGACATGCGAGTGGCGATCAGCAAGCGGTCAAACCTCTGCCGAACGTTCGGGTGATCTACACCGATGAGGCGTTCTACGACGAGTATCAGGCTTATCCACTGCGTCGTGAAGACCTTGGAACATTGATTCTCAGGCTCAAAGCGATGGGCGCCGCGGTGATAGGGGTTGATATGCTCCTCGATTCTCCCTCCGCATACGGGGAGGATCCAGCCCTTGCTGGAGCAATGGCATCCGCAGGGAACGTATTGCTCGTTTCGCAGGCTGAGTTTAAAGATGCGGTATTCCGGGGCATGAACTACGCGATCCCAGACTTTACTGCCTCTGCAACGAGTGGTTATTCGAACATCTCGTCGAACAGTGAATTGCGCGAGACCATGGTGCGTTTGCGTGTCTATCCAGAAGTTGCGGAACAGGATCAGCAGTGGCCATTTTCCGTTGAGGCGGTATCCCAATTCCTTGGCGTCACGCCGCGCATTCAGGACGGTCAATTAACGCTGGGTGATTCCCTCGCGATTCAGCTCGATCAATTCAATGACTTTTATATCGACTTTCCCAAGCTCAAACCCCGCTTTAGTGGGAGTGGTCATCTTCATCTGCACGAGGAGCTGGGAATTTACGCAGGCGACATTTTGTTCGTCGACGAAGAAGAACTCATGGATCTAGCCTACGAGGTAGATGGCAACATCGTACTGTTGGGCGAAGTGGCGGAGGTCGCGCACGATCAATTCGAGACTCCGGTAGGCAATATATTTGGGGTCAATATCATTGCCAGTCAGATCGATACCCTATTGAAAGGGGGGCCGCTTCGAAGCCTCCCTTATATTTTCGAATGTCTGATCGCACTGGTGTTGATGGGCAGTATGATCGGGTTGGCTACGCTTGCTTCTCCGCTCTTAAGAAATTCTGCGAGCTTCGCGGTGCTGGGAATATTTGTGGTCGCTGCATTCGTGGCTTACACACAGGCGGGGTGGGTGGTGTCTATGACCTACAACCTCGCAGCCATCGTGACTGCAATGATCATGACCAATACTCGTCATTACTTGTTCGAAAGGGGCCAGAAAGCCTACATTCGAGAAGCGTTTGGCCAGTACCTTTCCCCAGCGGTGGTTGAGGACTTAGTCAAAGATCCCGAGAAGTTGAGCCTTGGTGGCGAAGAGCGCGAGATGACCGCGTATTTTTCTGATATTGCTGGGTTCTCAAGCTTCTCCGAGAGCATGACGCCCACAGAACTTGTGAACCTATTGAATGAGTACTTGACCGCAATGTGCGACGTCATTATCGAGACGGGTGGAACCATTGATAAGTTCGAAGGCGACGCGATCATCGCCTTTTGGGGCGCGCCATTACCAGACCCTAATCATGCGCGACAGGCCTGCTTTGCCAGCCTTGATATGCGGGACGCATTAGGTCCGCTTGGCGAGAAATGGTTGGCGGAAGGACGTCCACAAGTCAGTGTCCGAATGGGATTGAATACAGGCCCAATGGTGGTCGGCAACATGGGTTCCACTCAGCGGGTCAATTACACGATCATGGGGGACGCCGTGAATTTGGCATCGAGGCTCGAAGGCGCCAACAAAGCCTTTAAGTCAGATTTGATGATCTCGGAGGCTACCTACCTTCAATGCGCCGATGAGGTTGATGTTCGCGAGCTCGACGTGATTCGAGTGGTTGGTAAAGATGAGCCTATTCGAGTGTACCAATTACTGAATCGGAAGCACCAAACCACAGGTGTTCTTGCCGACATGGTAGATATCTACCAACAGGGGCTCGAGGCGATGCGAAGCAAGGAGTTTGAGTCCGCGGCGGCGCTGTTTGATCAATGTCTGTCGCTAATGCCGAATGATGGGCCGAGCGAGATTCAAAAAGCCCGTGCATCAAGAATGCGCGATGGGACAGGAGAGTCCAGAAGGGGAGGCGATAGACGGCTAGGTCCCAGACGCGAAGCGGATTGGGACGGAGTGTTCACCTTGACTGAGAAAGGCTAAACCAAGGCAGGGTAGAGAGGGAGTTCATGGAGCAAAGTTTTGGGCCGATGCAGCGAAGCATTTACGACCGACTGAAGGCGGCTTTTGATCCTGTTTTTCTCACAGTGGAAAATGAGAGCCATACCCACAATGTACCGCCAGGCTCGGAGAGCCACTTTCGCGTCGTGATCGCCACTGACGAGTTCAACGGTAAGCGGCTAATCCAACGGCACAAGGGTATTAATTCGCTGCTGGAGGAAGAACTGGGCCAAATCCACGCGTTAGCGTTACATACCTATACGCCAGAGGAGTGGCAATCTCGAGGCGCGAATGCGCCCTCGTCTCCACACTGTTTGGGTGGCGCATTAAAGGTGTCGACATAGCCTCGTCTGTGCCACATTCATCGTTTTTTACGTTTGATCTGGAGGGCGAAGCACTCCCGATTCACATCCTTCGAAGTAAGCGAAAGACCTTATCGTTACTGGTCCACCCGGGTGCTGAGGTGGAGTGCCGAATACCTGAGTCCTGCTCGATACCAGTGCTTGAATCGTATTTGGACGGTAAGCGGGCCTGGCTTTCGAAGGCGGTGGAGGAGATGCGTCGGGTTGCAAAGCCCAGAGCGCGCGAATTGGTCGATGGCGGTTCGGTGAGGTGGCTAGGGCATTGGCGAGATGTGCATGTTAAGGCGGGTCGCGCGCAGATGGTTGTGTTAGACCAAACTGATGGCTTCTTTCTCACCGTCAAGGATCGAAATGACCTGTCTAAAATTGACCGGCTCTTCGATCATTGGGCCAAGGGGCAGGCTGAGCGGTTCTTCAGATTTGAAACAGGAAGGCTGTCCCAGCTGTTCGGGTCGCCATCTCCGCGTAGCGTTGGCGTGCGCAAAATGATAAGAAGGTGGGGAAGCTGTTCCAGCAAGGGCGATATCTTGATTAATGCTGCGTTGATGGAGCAACCCATCGCCGCCATCGAATACGTGATCTGGCACGAACTGTGTCACTTAACTCATTGGGACCACTCGAGCGCGTTTTGGGCGCATCTAGCAGCGAAGATGCCCGATTGGCAGGAACGCAAAGCGTTACTGAGCTAGCGCGTTGAGTATCGACTCGGCGCTGAATAGGAAGAATCAAGCGACGATGAGCTCGGCAACATTCAGGAGACCTAGTCACCATTGATCCATGGATCAATGAGTTCCTGAATCTGAGACTTGATCAACGGCTGCGCGCCTGCGGTGGGGTGAATGCCATCGCGCTGGAGCAGATCTCGCGGGGTATCCAATCCATTGAGCAAGGCTGGTAGGAAGTAGTGAATGTCCTCGCTCTCGGCAATGGCCGCGTACATGCCGATAAATTTAGTGAGGTACCGCTGCCCGTAGTTTGGCGGCAGGACCATGCCAATCAGTGCCACCTCGGACCCTGAGGCTCTGATGGCCTGAATCATAGCAATGAGGTTATTTTGGATGCGATCGATTGGGTAGCCGCGTAAGCCATCATTGCCCCCTAGCTCAAGAACCACCAGATTAGGGTTGTGGACCGCGAGAGCCTTGGGCAGGCGCGTCAGCCCGCCGCCTGTGGTTTCTCCACTGACGCTGGCATTTACCAAGGTTATCGCGTCTAATTCGGCCCCAAGCTGTTGAGCCCAACCTTCGCTAAAGTCCATGCCATAGGCAGCGCTTATACTGTCCCCATAAACGAGGATGGACCGCTTGGTTTGGGCTTGCGTAGAAATGGAGGTTCCCATCGCGAATAGAGCAATAGCGATTGCAGCGAGCGCTTGGGGTAACTTGAAAGTTAAAGTCTTAGACAGCATATCGTTATTGTAATCGAAGATGACGCCGCAATGGACTGCAGCATCTCACACCCATGCATAGAGGCAGGCCATGTTGTTAGTGACTCAAGCGTTGAGTAAACGGGTTCAAACATCCGACGGAGAACTGACGATTCTCGACGGAGTGTCGCTTGAAATTGCTGCTGAGGAGCGTGTGGCGATCGTCGGCTCTTCTGGTTCGGGCAAATCAACTCTGCTCAGTCTGCTTGCCGGGCTGGATGAGCCCACAGACGGCAGTGTTATCTACCATGGTAGAGATAACCTTTCTAACATGTCAGAAGCGCAGCGTGCAGCATTTCGCGCTGAGTGGATCGGCTTCGTATTCCAGTCTTTTCAGCTGCTGTCGAGCCTAACGGCCGTTGAAAACGTCATGCTTCCCCTTGAGCTGAATGGGGAGGGAAGGGCCTCCGAGAAGGCGAGAGAATGGCTTGATAGAGTGGGTT
>Ga0255760_10000235_pt1 | contig 53938 bp, 44 predicted proteins | sample 071ome_25_FD_179960 | JGI IMG/M metagenome (GOLD analysis project Ga0255760, IMG submission 179960) | Coastal salt marsh microbial communities from the Groves Creek Marsh, Skidaway Island, Georgia - 071410BT metaG (version 2) | ecosystem: Environmental > Aquatic > Marine > Intertidal zone >...
GGGAATGCATTGTTTGAACCGTTACAAGCGGCATTGAATGAAATGGAATGGCTCGTTCAAGACCATCGAGTCAGCATCCTGAAAGCTTCTCTCGGCGAATATGCCGGGGCGTATGGCGCTGCATTTAAATCTCTGGGATTAACTTAGGTTCCCTATGCCTTCGGGGATCTATCTAACAAGCCTTCCACCGGTTAGTGTAAAAAATGTTGCCTCTGTGCTCTCTGTGTCCTCTGTGGTTAACCAACAATCCATTCACCTCGCACATTTAATCGCCCTCTTTCACAAAACAGCTCTGGAAAAAAAATTCGCATTGCTTTCGTTTTGATGTAGGTTATGGGGTCTGTTTGTGATGAAAAATTTGTTCTACAGAGTGTTTGAATTGTTTGGAAGAATGTTCAGCCGTGAAGAAGATCAGCTGTCGCGATCCAAACTCGTCGGCATGTACCTCAACAGAACCAATCACAACAACTCCCTCTCCGTGGAAATGCAACGCACCCGTCAGCGACGCAACGGAAAATTCTCCTCCAAACGGGAACGGCATTGATGCCAGCTGTAAACGAGTTTAACCGATCAGAATCCCCCGAAAGGTGGGCCTTCGGTTTGAGACGAATCGATTACCTTTTCACCTGAGCTGACATCTGCCCCTGTGATTTGATCTGTAGCAAATTGTTGTCGCAATTCCAGGGCCAGTCTCCGCACTTCCAACATCTCGGATTCACAGTATCTTTCCACTCCATTTCGCATGGTATCCGTAAGCTCTTCCAAATGTGTCAGAGCCTGAAGAGTTTTAATAATGTTCCCATTATTCATCATCAAAGCCGAATCCAAAGCGGTGATTAGTTTTTGATGGCGGATACCGTGTTTAACCAACACATACACTTCTTCAAGGCGCAAACTGTTGTTTGCCTGGAAAATTTCGGTCTCCAATCTCTGCTTTAACACATCACTCTCAGGGAACAACTGGAGTACCAAAGCAAACTGAGGATACGTTCGAAAATCGCAAGTCTCAGGCAAGTCCGGCACAAGATCACGAGCCTCAGACCACCACGGAGAATCTTCACCTTCCATCTTGGCCACCCCCAAAGCTGCCGTTGCTTTCAACATCGGACTCTCCGCTTCTCTCCACACCATTTCAAATAACTCGACTTTCTCACTGGCGGAAATCTCCATATCAAACATTTCCATCACGGTTGCCATCGGAAAAACAACAACAGATTTCATCTGCAGATTGGATATATAACCACTGAGCGCATCCCGAAAAACCGGATAATATTCAGAGGAATACTGGTAAAGAAATGAGGCATTGAAAAAATTATTCACATCATCGCCCGGCTTCAGCCAACGGGAAGCGAGATTTTCAGGCAATGTGTAACGGATCCCATCTTGTTTCATTCGATAAAAAATAGGCCGCAACAATTGAGTTTCATCGTTATCCACATAAGTCTCAAGCAGCACATCCAGGGCAGCTTGCTTGTCCGGATGGTGAGCAAACCAAGTATATGCTGCAGCGTTAGAGTCCTTTTCGCGTGACAATGCAATCGTTTTCAAGTTTTCGAGAACACGAGGATGCCTTAACAAAGGGGAATCAAGGCGAGTTAATAATGTTAGAGCTCGCGATCTGGATTCCTTTTGCACGGTGGGTGCTTGGACCGGAATCAGTTTCCTGAGATTACCTGGAAGTTTATCTAACCAGGCATAAACAGCCGATTCCTGGAATTGTGCACATCCCAACAGGTATAAAACCCCTTCATCACCGGAGCGTGCAAACAACTCCTGAAGGTGGCCTTGATAATAGGTTTTCCCCCCGATCCAATCATCATAAGCCAACCCTTCAAACTCTTTGTCCGCCAGGTGAGCTTTCCATTCCCCAAGCGATTTTCCTTCGTAACGAAAAGGCCGGTGAACCATCAACACCAGGAGCAAGGCAACAAACGCCACCCCCAAAACTGCCATCATGAAAGAAACAACCGGGTGTTTCTGAGCAAAGCGTTTGGCGCTATTAACAAAACGTAAACCGATGGATTCAGAAGGGGGCATGGTAGCGGTTAGCGGTTAGCGGTTAGCTATTAGCGGTTAGCTAAGACCTAAAAGCTAATAGCTAATAGCTAATAGCTAAAACCTAACCGCTTACCTCACCGTCTTCAGCTCAGGCTTTGGATCCACTTCCAGTTGAAAATTGCGATAACGCACTTCCATTGGACCGCCTGAGTGGACCTGGAAGGCAATGATTCCCTGTAGCGCTCCATCGGGATCTTTTAGATCCACGCATTTGTTTCCATTGATGGCTGTCTGGATGTGATGATCGACGGCCAGGATTTCATATTGGTTCCACTCGCCTTTTCGCACGTGTTGATCACCGGGTTTATCCCAAAGAAGTGCGCGTCCCAATTCTTCGTAGAGTTTCCCCCACCAACCTTGACCTGCGTCGGCCTGGTATCCTTTGACTTCCCCGTGATCGGCTCGCTGACTGCGAAACTGAATGCCACTGTTTTCGCTGTTAGGCGTCAATTTCACTTCAAAAACCAACCGAAAATCTTTGAGGATCATTTCGCTTTTCAGGAATTCGTTGTGCTTCAAACCGGTCTCGGTCGCTCCGATAATCTCACCCTTTTCAACGCGCCAGAGGGATTCATCACCATCCCAACCGGTCAAATCGGTTCCATTGAAAAACAGATCCACATTGTCGGCGCTGGCCAACAAAGGAGCCTGTGCCGGTTGACGCAGGTAATAAAGCAGGTCGCGGATTTCCTGATCTTCAAAAGGAGCCAGCAGACCCTCAGGCATCATGGACAGTTCACTTTGGAAATTGGACTCGATGCTGTCTTGAGGAATCAGGACGGTCTCTGTTGCCGTGATCATCTTCAGGGCATTACCGGTGCGTTCCTTGATGATACCAGTGATCACACGACCGTCCTTGGTTTCAATTTCAGAAGTGCGATAATCGTTGGGAATGACCGCATTCGGATCGACGATGTTCTGCAGCACATAATCCAGATTGGCACGATCAGAACCCGTGATGTCCGGACCAACTTTTCCCCCCACTTCAAACAAGGTGTGGCACTGCTGGCAGGCACGCGCAAACACCGCACGTCCACGCGTGGCATCCCCCGGAGTGGATCCGCCGGCGTAATAGATACGCTTGAAACGATCGATCTCGGCCTTCTTGTCAGCGGTGCTCTCACGGAACGATCCCCAGACCACCTCGAGTTTGGCATTGATGGCTTCGTTCTTCAGGTTGCGCAATTCCCGGACCAGCGCGGCTGAAAGATCACGCTTTGGCACTTGCTCTTTTTCCACCGCTTCCAGAAATGGGCCGGCGTATTCGGGACGGGATGCCATCACGCTCAAGGCTCGTTGTTTCTCCGTTCCGGACAAGGAATCATAAACTTCCAGCAAGGCCCCGGGTGTTTCCGGCTGCTGATAGCGTGCCAGAAAACGGATGGCCTCTGACCGCACTGCCTGATCTTTGAGCAAACCCAGCAAGGTCTTCGGTAATTGATCATCCCCGGCCTGCACCAGCGCATTCAAGGCATTCAGACGTTCTCCCGAGGGACTTTGAGTGTCCACCAGAATCGCACGCAGGGCATTGAGAGCGTTCTGACTCCCGAATGTCAAAGAAAGGGACCGCACCAGGGACCGCACTTCGGCATTGTTGCTTTTACCCAACTTTGTTTCCACTCCGCTCCACCCTTCCGGCATCGCCACTTTGGCTCGCCCTTGCATGGCCTGACTCAAACCACGCAACACGTCCAGTTGAAAGCCCACATCCTGACTTTGATTCAACACCGCCACAATCGGAGTCAATGAGTCTGGTTGAGCTGCCTTGACGGAAGATCCGGTGGAACCAAAGAGGCACACCGCCGCCACACAAGCGCTCAAGATTTTCTGAGTTAATTTCATTTCCATGATAGGTAAATAATTTGAGAGTGAATCATTATCGATTTGCGACCAATGCTCCGGTTGCCATCCGGCGAGTGATATATTGTCGCAACAAAGGTATTCTGGAGGCCTGCAACAGGGCCACCCCCTGATCCACATCCGCCCCGACAACCGGCTCCATGGCGTACCAGTACATGAGCGGCAAGTTGTGATCATCGGCATCGGAAGCGCGCGCCACCAATTCCTTCAGGACCGGAAAGCGATCTTCCACCGGAGTGCGTTGCAAAGCGGACGCAATGTAAAGTCGCACGAAGGCGGATTCTTCATTTGCAGCCAGAGCGGCAAGTTTCTCAAGAGCCGCTTTGGATGGGGATCGATCTTCCCACAACAACTGCAGCGCCCAGGCACGAATGTATTCGTTGTCGTGGTCCAACAAACGCAGCCCAAAGCGTTGACCCAACCCGCCGATTCCATTGAGTGTCCAAAGGAGTCGTAGTTTGTGTGGAACTGACTCGGTCTGGTTGAACAAGCGACGAATACTCCGATACAGGCCAGCGTCTCCCCCTTTGGCCATCAGCAGCTTTCTGGCTTGCAACGCATACCATTCGTTCTCGTGCAACTGCAAACGCACCAATGCCTGAGGCGAATGCGCGCGAAGATCAACGGGTGTCCAGGGCTCGTCATTGTAAACCACTTTGTAGATGCGGCCGTTCGACCTGTCATGTCCGTCATCGCGACGATGGTGACACTGGTTGGAATCATACCAATCGATCATGTATACAGAACCGTTATGGTCATAAAGCATGTTCAAGACCTGCGACCAGCGATCATTAAAGTTCAGGAAGTCAGGACCATGCTTCCCAACAAAGCCCGAACCGGATCGAACCGGCATATCCATGTTGATTCGCTGTCCATGAATGTTGTTCATGAATGCCTGGTTATCATACGCCTCAGGCCAGCTCCCGCCTTGATACATCATCAAACCGGCATGTGCATGTCCACCACCCGTTTCATCTGACCGGTTATTCCCGGCATGCGGTCCTTTGTTACCGGCCCAATGCACGTGATCACCGTGGGTCTTGATATCGTCGTAGATAAAGGGATTCAAATGATCCGGCGCATTACGCGGTAAAAAGTCTTTCACCCGATTCTTCTCTTCGAGAGTAATGCTGTAGTGCTGTCCACCTTGACGCTGATAACGCGCCCCCTGAATCATGTGCCAGAAGTGTGGAATCACGCAGGCTTCAATAAAGGCCTGACCATAAGCGTCAAAGTCAACACCCCAGGGATTGCTGGTTCCTTCGGAAAAGACTTCGAACGTGTGCTTCAATGGATGATACCGCCAAACGGCGGCATCAACACGTTGACGTTCTTCCTTTGGCGTGCCGGGTTTACCCACGAATGATGGACAGAACACCCCATGACATCCGTACAACCATCCATCCGGTCCCCAGGAAAAAGTATTCAATGTCTCGTGAGTGTCACGGTAAGGATCCCATCCATCCAATAGAATCTTAGGCTCTCCATCCGGTTTGTCGTCCTGATTATAGTCCGGTATAAACATCAGGTAAGGAGCCGCCCCGACCCAGACGCCACCGAAGCCGACCTCCATTCCACTGATCAGATTCAGTCCGTCTTTAAAGAGCGTTTTCTTGTCAAATTGATGATCCCCATCAGTGTCTTCAAGAATCACGATGCGATCCTTGCCGACATCGCCTTCGGCGCGATGCGGATACTGATGTCCTTCAGCCACCCAGACACGTCCCCGCTCATCCAGGCAAAAAGCGATGGGCTGGGTCAAATCGGGCTCAGAAGCGTAGACGTGTGCTTTGAATCCTTCCGGCAAGGTCATGGCATCCACCGCTGCCTGGGGTTCCAGGCCGGCAAACAATACTTGATCAATCGATGGCATTTCAAACTGCTTGCGCACCGCGTCGGGATCGATGGCATTTTTCAGCTCCGGCTTGGAGGCATGAAATCGAAAGTCATCAAAATTGACGTGACCCCAGTGCCCGATTTGATGATCGATCACGCGAATGAAGATGGACTTTCCCTGAACATCTTTGAGGTCCACCACCACCGGTCGCAATTCCTCGGATTCAAAACCCGACACTTTAAAAATCACCTTATTGTTGTCCGCCCTGACCAGCTCCACTCGATTCAAATCAGACGCACCTCCGGCAATGCGGAAGGAGGCGAACGGGTGTGTCACTTTGAACGGAACAGAAGTCAGTGTGCCGGTCGGATCGTCTCCGGCGATTTCGTATGTTCCGATCCAGTATTGGCCATCATGTGCGCTCTTCATGTCCTGACGCCGTGAGGAAACGGTGTCCCCTTGCACGGGTTGTTTATTGAATGCAGCGCCTTTGGCTTTCCAATCGGTCAAGTCACCGGATTCGAATCCAAGATTCAATACGCGGCCGTCATCAGCTTTAGGCAAAACGCCCTCAGCGGCGGACACAGTCGCAACGACCGTAAAGGCCACGCTCAATATGCCAGAAAATAGGATGGAGTGTTTCATGGATGGGGGGCATCTTAGGCTTCCGGAAGCGAAGATGCAAGCCTCCCTAAATGAGGAATGACCTTGTGGCTTTATAAAATGGTTATACAAACGGGAGGGACAAGCTCCGACTTGAACCCACACTGATCCTTACAACTTTTGAACGATCATCAAGCTGCAATCGAAAGGCTACCGCCATTTGGGCGCCTCAGGCTTCCCACGTTCCACGTAATTTGCTCAGGAAATATTGGAGGAAGAAGTATGGGACTTGGAGGAACAAGTCCCTCCATTGTTTGCTAGCTAAGTTTGAATTTCGTTCAACGTAGATGAAATTCACGCTTCCAGTTTCCAACGGGCCTGTCTAAGCACGGCTTTGGAGGATCCGCGCGGCAACTCATACCAAATGGAAACCATCGTTCCATCTGCAAGCTGAACCGTGCTCGGATAGCCCAAATCACCTGATGCACCATCATCTGACACCGTCAAAGGCTCGGACCAACGTCGTCCGTCTTCGCTCAAACGCGCCTGGTTGCCATAAGGAGATCTACGGTAACCATAGGTCATCAAAATCCGCCCATCGCGCAATCGCAGCAGGTGGGATGGCAAACCCCAGACCCCGATGGATGTTGGATTGGACCAGGTGCGACCGCCATCGGTTGATTCACATTGCAGGGTTTCTCTCGAGTTTTGAGGGTTATGATTGCGGATTTGGACAACGATTCGCTTATCGGGCAATTCAACTGCATGCAGTTCGTGATAATCCGCAGGATCATCCCCTTCCCGCGCGGGAATCTGGGCCAGCCATTTCCAGGTCTTGCCATCATCCAACGACTCACTCACCCCCACCCGCTTGTGTCCCGTCCACAATTCCTTCCCGGCATAAATCAGTCGTCCGTCAGCCAATTGAATCGGACCGTGAGGACTATTGACGATGGTTGGATATTTACCCGACCAGGTCTTGCCTCCATCCTCGGACCGAATCATCCATTGCCCCAGTTCCGCAGAACGATCCTCCTCAGTCAAACGATGATGAGCCGCCTCCCAGCGTTTTAGCTTTCCCGGATCCCATCCACCATTCTGCAAAGCCCTTTTTAAAATCGGTTCATAAGCCAGGGAGGTAAATGTGGTCGCCAGCAATGTCCCGTTTTGGGTTTCCAAAACACCCGAATCCCGATCATCCAACCCACTGTCAAGGATCACCCGGGGCCAACACCAGGATTCCCCGCCATCTCTGGACCGCATGAAGACCACCTGACCAAACGGACACACATGCCCTTCCCTGCCACCGGACCATGACGCAACCAGATCACCGCTTTTCAGAAGCGCCAAGGTCGGCCAACCGTGGTACAGCTCAGGCTGGTGACTGATGGTTTTCAGGTCGAGCTGTTTGACAAGTGGCATGGCGGCACGGGTTCGGACATGCGGAAAACCAGCCAAAGAAAGGCCAAAAAGGGCGCTACGCCCTAAAAACCGGCGTCGGGTAACAGTTTGGGAAATGTCCATGGCAACATCATGGAATCTCAGGGCGTGTCGTCAATGGCGAAAACACGGATAAAGTTACGGAAGCTAGAAAGCCACCACTCCTGCAAAGAAAACCTTTCCCCCGCCACGCCAAACCATTAGGCTGGCTTTCACAACTGACACATGAAGGCCATCAAAATCGTAGCATATGTCATCCTGTCCGGTCTGGTATTTTACTTCGGATCGGCGTTTTTAAAGGAATACAACACAATCACCGAGCGAAGCGCCGCCCGGGGAGACTATGATATTGATGACATCGAGACACCTGTCTATGAGGTGGAGAACGTCGATTATTTACAAGATTCCGTCGACGAGACTGCGACTGAAGGGAACACCGCGACAGATTCGAACTTGAATGACGCGTCACCTTTGGATCCCGCCGATACATCCGACGCAGAATCAACCCCGGACGATTCAGGAACCACTGACACCAACACGGTTGACACTGCAACTCAAACAGCCGGCACAGAGGACAATGCCCCCGATGACCATTCAAATCGCATTGGATTTTATATTGGCGGATTCGTCCTATCCCTTTTGGCCTTGGGCTTGCTCGCTGGATATGATTTAACACGTTATTCAGCCAACCGAACTCTGGACTCCATTTATAACGACGACGGAGTCGGCACCGATGGGCAGGACCTCTACGAAGCGGCCGAGCAGGAATGGGCACGTGGAGATTTCCTGGAAGCCATTCGCATCCTGCGCGATTACCTGGCGGCGCACCCCAAACAACAACATGCTGCCATCCGCATTGCCGAAATCTACGAAAAAGACCTCAAGAGCCCGCTTGCAGCCGCTCTAGAGTATGAAGAGATCTTGAAACAAAAGTTAGCTCCGGAACGTTGGGGTTGGGCCGCCATCCACCTCGCAAACCTTTATTCCGGCCCCATGGGCAAGCCGGAAAAAGCCATCGATCTGCTCAGAGAATTGGTCGAAAAATACCCGGACACTCCCGCAGGGGAAAAAGCCAGCCAACGATTGGCCATGATTGATGGGGCTGAGTAATTCAGCCATCGTTTCCTCGTTCGAGTAAAATCTACGATACGCGTCAGGGTGGATGAATTGGTATAAACGGATCAATCGTAGATGTGTTTTCGATGTCCAACAGCAACCACCAGTACAACTAACTCGCCATCGCGAATCCTGGCAATGATTCGATAATCTCCGACACGATATCGCCACAACCCCGACACGATATCGCCACAACCCCGACAAGTTGGCTTTTAACCCCTTTCCGTATTTTCGGGGATCCCCGGTCCCATCAACGCGTTTGTCAAGGTAAGCAAGGATATCTTGCTGAGCCTGATGACCGAGCTTTCGCAGCTCTTTGAGAGCTCTTTCGTCGAACCTATAAACCCAGCTCACTCCTCACCTCCTCGGATGAGTAGGTTTTTGCAGGATGCTCCAATCGTTGGGTGGCAAGATAAACATCCTCCAGATCTTGAATGTGTTCAAGAATCGCTTCCTGGGCAAAAAAATCTTTGGTCCGCCCTGTGAGTTTAACCAGACGATCCAATCGCTGTTCTGTTTCACTATCCAGTTGAATGGCGAGCATGACGTAAAGCTGCCATGGTTTGGAATGAATGGCAAGGCGTTATCATGCCCCCTGCTCAAGAAACAAATTCAGGCTCTTTCCACTTACCGTGATCACGGATCAGGTCCACCAGACGGTCAACGGCTTCTGCTTCGGGGATATTGAATTTGACGGGTTGCTTGCCAACGTAGAGGTTGATTTTCCCCGGCGCGCCTCCGACATAACCAAAGTCGGCATCCGCCATTTCTCCCGGACCGTTGACAATGCATCCCATGATGGCGATCTTGACGCCCGTAAGATGCCCGGTGCGCTCCTTGATACGGGCTGTCACCGATTGTAGATTAAACAAGGTGCGCCCACAGGAAGGACAGGCAACATAATCGGTCTTAAATGAACGGCAACCAGCCGCCTGCAAAATGGTATAAGCCAATTCGACGGCCTTCTTCGGGGAAGCTTCGTTGCGGACCAGTATCGCATCGCCGATACCATCCGACAGTAGAGATCCCAGGTTCACAGAGGATCGTAGCAATGCAATATCAGATGAAAGGGATACGGATGGATCCAGCGTATCCTTCAGTAAAATCGGAAGATCACAGCCCATGTCCTTCAACCTTGAAGCCAGCAATCTAAATGCAGTAATCACCGGTAAGACAACACCGTCTTTGACAGTGATCAATGCCTTTTCAGCAGGACAATCAAATGGAGTGGTGGGATCGATTTCGCATACGGAAAGTGCGTTGTAATTGGACTCCGCCTGGATGACATCCGGTTTATCCGGGCGTGGCGGCAGGATCTGAAACTGGTCTTCGGTTCCCAGCACCCTGATGGTTTGATCGCCCCCGCAAGACACACCTTCAGCCACCGCAATCTCTTCACTTTTTCTGCGCGAAAACTCAAATGGATCAAACGAGAGAGGCGCGTCGTCAAAGGTTCGGTCTGACTGGGTCAAAAAAGGAATCTGATCCAGCAGATCTCGACAGACAGGGATCTCATTGGGAGCATCCTCGGTCAGGGAAACCCGAATGGTGTCCCCCAGGCCATCACACAGCAAAGCCCCGATACCAATAGCACTTTTGACACGACCATCTTCCCCGTCACCCGCTTCGGTCACGCCAAGATGAATCGGATAATTCCAGTCGGCTCCCAGCTCATTCAACCGGGCCACCAGCAAACGGTAGCATTCGATCATGACCTTGGGGTTACTGGATTTCATGGAGAATTTGAAATTGTGGAAATCCATTTTGCGCGCGATGCGTGCAAATTCCAGAGCGCTTTCCACCATCCCCAGGGGCGTGTCACCATACCGGTTCATGATCCGGTCACTCAAGGAACCATGGTTCGTTCCAATGCGAAGGGCACGATTGAGCTTTTTGCATTGCTCGACCAGCGGAGCAAACTTCTCCTCAATACGGGTTAATTCTTCCTGATACTCCTCGTCGGTGTAATCGCGGGTTTTGAATTTTTTGGAGTCCGCATAATTACCGGGATTCACCCGGACCACCTCCACCCACTTGACCGCTTCCATGGCGGCTTCAGGCTTGAAATGGATGTCGGCCACCAAGGGAACATGACAACCCTTGGACCGCAACTCGCGCGCAATGTGCTCCAGATTGGCGGCGTGTCGCACTGTTTGTGCCGTGATGCGCACCAGTTGGCACCCTACAGCTGCCAGATCGAGTGTTTGTTGAACGCATGCCTCCGTGTCCAGCGTATCGCTGGTGATCATGCTTTGGTAAACGATCGGGTGTTTCGCTCCCAGCGGGACCGACTGTTCGGGATTGGAAATCACAATCTCGCGCGTCAGTCTGCGCGCATATTGGTAGCCGGACTCGTTGTAGCGCATGCCTCTTACTGATTGACAGTGGCCGTGCTGTCCACGGGTTCAAACTTGATTTTGTAGGTCTTTTCCTTAGGTCCACCACCCAGGTCCTGGACATCGAAGAAACTCACATAAAGCATGTAGCCAATGACAAGCAAGGCGAAGCCGGTTTGGACGTAGTTCAAAATAAAGAAAGGTATCGGACGTCGAATGATCCCTTCGATGCAGGCCATCACGATGTGCCCACCGTCCAGAACAGGAACCGGAAGTAGATTCAACAAGGCAAGGTTGACGTTCAAGATAACGCTGAACCACAAAGCCAGTCTCCAGCCGTAATCACTTTGAAACAACATGTAGTAAATCCGCATGATTCCAACCGGTCCGCTCAGATGTTGGGCACCGATGTCGGATCCTTCCGTAAACAGGGCCTTGAACGTATTGACCATGGCCATGACGCTGGCCTTGATCTGATCGTTGGGTCCGGGATGGCTGATGGTCATGTTGCCGTTGAGATCCCACTTAATCCCCAACATGGGACGCTGATCTTCCTCAGGCGGAGCCTCCCCTTCATAGGATGGAACAACCGCTTTAACCGCAAATTCCTTGAGTTCTCCCTTTCGTTCCACTTTGAGAACCAGCTCCTTGTCGGGATTGTCTTCTATCACCTGACTCAGGGCACGCGGATGATAAATCGGAATCCCATCCACTTCTTTGATGATATCATTGGACTGCATCCCTGCCAAAGCCGCCGGGCTGTTTTTTTCAACATCGGCCACCAGTGGTGTCTGGAACGGCGCGATTTGAATCTGACGTAAGTTACCGCGTTTGTACCATTCGGCATCCTGCTTCTCCGGGACGGCTTCGACGGTCATGGATTGGCCGTCGCGCTGAACCGTGATCGGGATGGTATCCCCGGTGCTGCTGACGATCTGCCAGGTGACCGCATCACCGATACCGGACCAACGGGTCACGTCAGAGCCATTGATATTTTGAATGACATCACCTGCCAGCAAACCTGCTTTTTCGGCCGGAGAATCGGGAAAGACATATCCGATGGTTGTGGTGGTATCCGTTTCACTGACAGGTTTTCCTACTCCCCAAATCAGCACGGCGAAAAGATAGGCTAAACCAAAACTGAATAGAGGCCCGGCAAAAGCGACAATGATCTTGTCGAGCACACCGATGGGTGGGAGATCCTTATGCTCAGACTCCCCTTTGCCTTCGATGGCTTCCATCGGGGCCATCTGCGGGAGGGCCACAAAACCGCCCGCAGGGATGCTGCCCAGACTGTACTTGACGCCTTTGAATTCGCGTTCCCACAATGGTTTTCCAAACCATATACCAAAACGCTCCACCACCAGACCACGCCACTTGGCGGCCAGGAAATGTCCGAGTTCGTGGACGATGATCAGGATGTTGAACAACACGATCACCTCCAACAAAATGAATAAAAAATTCAAAACTTCCATAGAGTTCTTAAAAGCATCAGACCCTTTCAGTCAGGTCCATGTTCACAAACGAGGATGAAACATAACGGTTTGAGCCGGATAATCAATGGCTGATTTCGATCAGTTACCACCCAGCTTCCGAGCCATTTCCAAAGCAAAATAGGTCAGAATCAAGTCAGCACCAGCCCTTTTGATCGCCAACAACGATTCGTCGCGGGTTCGTTCAAGGTCCAGCCAACCGTTCTGTGCGGCCGCGTGAATCTGGGCATATTCCCCGGAAACCTGGTAGGCCGCCAGGGGCAAATCTGATGCCCGACGCAATTCGGCAATGATATCCAGATACGCTCCCGCCGGTTTGACCATCAACAAATCCGCCCCCTCTTCCTCATCCAGAAGGGCATCCCGAACCGCTTCCCGGGGATTGGCCGGGTTCAATTGATAGGTCCCCTTGTCCAGATAAGTTTTTCCAGCAGCCGACTGACTCCCCACCGCATCTCTGAACGGACCATAATAAGCGGAGTTGAACTTTGCGCTGTAAGCCAGAATACTCACATGTGACAACCCGGAATCATCCAATGTGGAACGAATGGCCCCCACCCGTCCATCCATCATATCGGACGGCGCCACCCAATCAGCCCCGGCCTCGGCCAACACTCTGGCCATCTGGGTGAGCACGTTCAGCGTGGCATCGTTGTCCACATCGGTTTGACCGGCATTGAGCACTCCGTCATGTCCGTGGCTTGTGAAAGGGTCCAAAGCCACGTCCGTAATCACCGTGATTTCGGGTACGGATTTCTTGATGGCCTCGACAGTTCGCGGAGTCAAACCTCCGGGATCGACCGCGCCGCTGCCAAAAGGATCCTTGATGTCGGGTGGATTGCACGGAAACAAGGCCACCGCCTGCACGCCTGCCCCAATAAGCTTGCGACATTCCTCGACGATACCCTCAATGGAAAGCCGGAAAACGCCCGGCATGGAATCCACCGGCTCCGGCTCCGGGAGGTTTTCTTTGACGAACAATGGCGCGATCAGGTCCTCGGGACGGAGGTGCGTTTCCTGAATCATGGATCGCACATGCGCATTGCGTCGCAAGCGGCGCATTCGCACCGGTAAATCGTAAAATGTCGATGAACTGTTGTCGGACATGTCTCTGAATGAATGAGAGTTATTCGGTCACTGTTATTCCATTGGATCACACCAATCCGTGCGCAGACAAAACAGCTTTGAGCTGGTCGCGATTGGCATCGGACATGGGAACCAGCGGTAATCGCATTTCCTGACCGATCAATCCCATGAGGTGCAGCGCTTCTTTGACCGGGACCGGGTTGGTTTCGATGAACAACGTTTTGAACAAATCGTAATATTTCGAGTGAGTGGCAAGCGCTTCGGAAACCCGACCCGCGGCAAAATCACGCACCATGGAAGCGATCTCTCCGGGTATGATGTTGGATGCCACACTGATCACGCCTTCTGCCCCGACCGACATGAAGGGAAGCGTCAATCCGTCATCACCACTTAAAATCGTAAAATCATTCCCCAAGGCATGCCTCAACTGACTCACCCGGTCGGCATCACCACCGGCCTCCTTGATCCCCACAATATTGGGGCAGGCATCCGCGAGTCGTTTCACCGTGCATACGTCAATCGCCAACCCGCACCGTCCCGGTATGCTGTAAAGAATGATCGGCAGTTCGGAGGCTTCTGCGATGGCTTTAAAATGCTGAAAGAGACCTTCCTGAGAAGGTTTGTTGTAATAGGGGGCCACCTGTAAGGAACCATCCGCACCGAGTTTCTTGGCTTCCCGTGTGAGGTAAATGGCTTCGTCGGTGGCATTTCCACCGGTCCCGGCGAGAATCTTCACCTTGCCGGCGGCGCATTCCACGGCCAGTTCAATCACACGCAGATGCTCCTCGCAGTTGAGCGTGGGAGATTCACCGGTGGTTCCCACCGGCACGATACCATCCACACCGGCGTCAATTTGTTTCTGAAACAAGGAACGTAAAGCGTCCTCATCCAGTTTCCCCGATTTAAAAGGCGTTACAATCGCTGTAAAAGTGCCTGTAAACATGTTGTTATTCTCTAATCCAATTCAATTTCGCCGGTAAACACAAAATCGGCAGGCCCGGCAAGCCGCACGTCTGAAAATTGCCCCTCTTGCTCCACAAAAGAGACCTTCAATTGATCCCCACTCTGCACCTGCACTTTCACAGGTGATTGAAAACCATGCAGTTTGGCCGCAACCAGGGCAGCAGCAGACACCCCGGTACCACAAGCCAGCGTTTCTCCTTCCACACCCCGTTCGTAGGTACGAACCCGAATATGCCCCGGTTCGAGTATCTGCACGAAATTGACGTTCGTGCCCTTGGGTGAAAAATGCAGGTGATAACGGACCCCGGCTCCGAGTTCCCTGACCATCGCCTGATCTGCGTCCGGCACAAAAACGACCGCATGGGGCACCCCGGTATTGACGGAATGCACGCTCAGAGTCTGCCCTTCCACCTCCAAAGCCTGATTCAATTCCATGGGACCCGGTGGCGTCAAATTAACGGTCACCACCCCCTGATCAAATGAGGCCGAGATAATGCCCGCCAAGGTCTCAAAACTCAAGTCACCATTACCACCGGCAATGCGACGGGTAAAAGCGGCAAAACAACGGGCTCCGTTGCCACACATTTCGGCATCGCTCCCATCGCTGTTATAAAATTTCCAGGACCAATCCGCATTGCCTTTCTTATTGGTTTCCAACAACATCAACCCATCCGCCCCCACACCGGCATGACGATCGCACAAGCGGGCGATCTGCTCCGGGCTCAGAGTCAGTTCCTGGTTTCGGTTATCGATGAGAATGAAATCATTCCCAGCACCATTCATCTTGGAAAAAGAAATACGCATCAATTGGCCACAACCTAACGAGCCCCTTCCCCTGATGAAAGCCCAAAGTCAAAAAGTAAAAAGTATTTAAAAATAACAATTGACTTTTGCCCCCTAAATTGAGAAGTAACCGCCGTTGGGAGCTTCAATCCTCTTGCGAGGCAATGTCATTTCATCCTTCCGGGAAACAAGCCCCCAGCCTGAACGAACACTAGTAGTTCATGGATTTCCATGGACAGCTGGTGTTTTTTTTTACCCTGAACACGAAAACGAATTGTCCACAGGACAACTGACACAACACCTGACATGATTGCAACAGCAGAATTAATCCAAAACCCTACAGATGAAGATATAGCTCTCCAGGCCTATCTTTTGTGGGAGCAACACGGCTACCCTCACGGAAGAGACAAGGAGTTCTGGTATAAAGCGGAAGAGATCCTCTTGAAAAGAATTCAACAGGAAACCGCCCGTATCGAATCTGAAGCGTGGGAAGTCAAGACAAAGGCAAGCGCCCGACGTTCAAGCGCCACCAAAACAAAGACGACCGTCGAAACAACGACGCGCACAGTCAAACGCAAGACGGCAGTCAGCCCTGCCCAAGCAAAAAAACAGCCGGCGACCGCCAAAGCCACAGCTAAAAAGGCAACAGCTGCAAAAGCGGTAAAAACCACCACCAAAGCAGCAAGCAAAGCAAAAGCTGCTCCTAAAAAAACAGCTGCCAAAGCCAAGGCCAAAACGAAAACGGTCAAAGCCAAGGCTACGAAGTAAAATCAATCTTAAGCTCCAATCATCAGGTTGTCTGACTGGTTGAGCTGACAATTTGGGAAGCGATTGAGTTTCTCAATTCCAGGACACCGCAGGCGGGTTGACACCCGAATAAAGCCGAAGGATTATTCCTTCGGCTTTTGCTGTTCAAGGTAGAGCGTGGCGTCCCGGCGCGGAATCCTTGTGGATTCCTTGTCCAGCATCTCTTCTTCCAATGGATAACTCCACAGCTCCCTACTCCCAATCCGCATAGCTGGCGTGAACAGACAAGAGGACATACCGAAATCCTCACTCGTCGGAAATCTACCCTATAGCAACCTCCTGGCATGTTGCAGAGAACACGCTAGTCGAAACGCGGTTCCAATGGCGGTTTTTCCACCCACTCGGAAAATGGAGGCTCGTAGGGTTCAAAGGTTTCGTTCCCCAATAACATATCCGCAATGTACTCGGTCGGAATGGACAATGCGCCATACAATTCTGAATACCCACTGATAGATTCGTCAGTAGAACTTAATGGCCGAAAAACCACAATGGAACCGTCCTGCAATATGACCCTCACCCTGCCCTCGCCCGATTCTGCACCAAACTCGGCACCTGCTTGATCTTCTTCCTCCACTTGCTTGGACTGAATACTCACGATGCGCGCACAAAGATCCCGGGGTATTTGCCTCTCCTGCAGTTTGGACTCGAATCGGATGAATTGATCGTTCACTCCAAGAAATCTCCCTCGCATCATGTCCCCATTGTGAGCCACCAGAAGGTGACTATCCGGCTGATTGCGTTTAAACCGGGGTGTGAGCAAGGCCCTCTCCAAGGATTTGGAAACGACTTGCCCGCCGTCTCTTTGACGACCGTTTCGACGCGAAAAATTACCGGACTCACGGTAAAGCTGGTCAACGGTCAACAGATTGCGATCGGGACTAAAATCAATCGCTTTGATCACTGCCGCGGAGATCTTGTTCGTCGCAATGACGGGGGAATGCAATTCCAACGCCTCCTGGTCATATGAGATGACTCGACACGGAATTGCTTCACCTGAGTTCAGGAACACCATGCTGGAGGCTTCGTCCAGGTATTCCGGATACTCATAAGGAAGCGAATCCTGATCTCGCATGACGCGTGCCTTTCCCACATCGGACAGTTTCAAGGGCACCAACGCACCGGCGGGTGTCCACCCCAAAGGAGCGTCCGGTAATCCATAAGATAATTTCCCCCTGATTTTTCCTTCCTGCAAAACCAATACATCGCGAAAATCCATGGGTGATGTGGCCAATGATGGAGAAGCATTGAACCGAATCGCCGACGCGCCTGACAAATCACACGAAACGGGTTGTTGGTTGAAAACCGTCTTGAATGCCATTCGATGACGATCCACGGTCACCACATCCCCTCTGATCACACCCCCATCCTGATAAGATAGTTCGGTGGCATCCTGCACCGGATCCAGAATGGCTTCCGGGCGATCTATCCGCCCCAACCGGGCAAGATCGAAGGTTTTGGTTTCACCCGTTTCAACTTGAACGGACATCTGCCCGCCTTGAACACTCAATTGACCATAGAGAACAGTTCCATCGATCAGATAAACGCGATCCAGAGAAGCATCCACCTTCTCTTGAGCCAGAACCTTGGGAGAACGCAACAAACTCAAACGCCGAACGATCAAATCCTCTCCCAGATTACGCACATAGATCCCGGAACCGCCGGCATCCAGATCCACTTCATCGATCGATACCAACAAACGACCACTCATCCCAAAAACATCCACATGGCGATTGGGCACATCCAGCACCATTCTTAGGCGGATGTCTTTTTGATCTTCCTCGGGGGTCAGGACGGTTTCGAAAATATTGTTCTGAATCACGGCGATCTCATTGCCCCAGCTTTCCAATCGAAGAGCGCTCTTTTCCTCGGCGCTGTATTCATCCTTGCCAAAGGCAATCACAAACCTGGGATTCGATGAAGAAGCCAGTTCGACATTCATCTCGACCCGCCCCTGAAGATCGAAATCACGAAACAATGCGGACCGTACCAACTGGGTCGTCGGATGCGCCCCGACACCGGCATGCCACCCGGACTCCCGATTGGTCCCGACCAGAGATCGATTCTTGAATCCGGGACCGGTCCACCAAACCCGCAATTCCCCCATCCCTTCACCATTCAGGTATTCCACCCGCATGGCGTGAGATCCGGATTCGAGAGCAATTTGATTACTGACCACGCCATCTTCCCCTGCTTCCACCAACAATTCTCCGTCGATCCACAAGCGCATGCGATCATCGGCGGAAACATGGAATTCATGCACCGCTGCGTCCTCGATCTGCAGATGCCCTTCGAACACCATGGCGAAATGCTGTTTGGCATCCGAAATCCCCAAGTCAAAATAACTCGAAGCCAGACGTCCCTCCTGAATGGCGTCGAGCCCGGATAGGTCCGGAAAAGGGCCGGCCAGCCATTCTTTTTGTGTGCGGTAAACGCGATAACTCAGGTTCTGAATGGGGCCTCCCAGCGCCACTTCCCAATCGCGAAATCTCGAACCATCAAAAATCAGATTGGGCTGTTCAATCCGGTGCAGGGAATAAATGGCATCTCTCAAAATATTCAAACGTCCGTGACGTTCGCTTTCGAAGATCAGGGATTGATCATCCGAACCCACCAGATCGGCCACCAACAAATCGCCTCCAATGGTTCCGATCCGAAAAGCGCCTTTCGCTTCATTTTTCTCCTTGGGAAACCGAATCGATGCGAGTGAAGCGGAGTCAATGATCATCTCGTCATCAAAAATCGAGGAATCCCACCGGATCTGCTTGCCTTCACTTGGCAACAACGAACCGGGAAGCGCATCACCATTTTTCCAATGCAACACGACACCATCCCCCAGCTCAGCCCCAAACAGATGAATAGAAATCAACAGAAAGGCAGCAACGCCAAGAAGGCGCAGTAGATTTTTCAAATAATGGAGGGGTGAGTTCCACCTCACACCCAAACTTCCCCCTCGAAAACATTGCTGAGCAAAAGAAATGGAACGCGGGACGACTGAAGTCAAGCGAAGGACTGTGGCGTTTCCATTGAAGCTTGATAATGGTTCCAAGGTCCTGAGGCTTGAAGTGGGTGTAAGTCGGAGCTTACCCCTCCGATAGAGGGTTTCTAATTTTTGGCCTGGGCCCACGCCAAGACGCCTCGCCCAATTTTGAATGACAGAAGAAATCCTCATCGTTCGTAAACCGGCAACAACCGATAATTCAAGGCCAGGGTCAACACCGCCATCCCCGTGCCGTAAGCAGGCCCATGGTCGCTGGCAAAACTGCCATCGTCCGCCTGCGATTCCTGGAGTTGATCAATGATCCGTCGATTCCAAACTTTCCACGCCTCAAAATCACTCTGAAACAAGGCCTGCGCCATGTAGTAGCGATGGTAGTCGGGATGCCGAACCACATCCTGATCCAGATGATTTTTGATATATCCTGACACCGCCAAATACTCCTGCGTCTGCTTTCGCTTGCCTATGGAATACACCAGAGTCGCAATGGCCGAACGGGTGAGGCTTTCACCACTCCCCTGTGACAATTGATACGACACGGAACCGGTTCGCATGGTGCTTGCCCTGAAGTAATTCAAAGCGTCTTCGATGGCTTCGTTGGGAATTTCCACCCCGGCGTTTCGTGCTCCAAGCAGCCCCATAAGCACCGTTCCAGAAACGGTCGTGTCGGCATCCTGGGATTCCGGTGAATATCGCCAGGCCTTGTATGGATTTTTCTCCTGAGCCGTCAAGGTGCACCGAACCGCCAACTCAAGAGCCTGGGCAAGCGATCTGCGTTCATCCGCTGCAACGTCCGATCCCTTCCACAACAAATCTTCATTCACAACACCGTATGCTTCCGAAAGAGCCAGGCATGCAAAGCCGTGGTGATACATGGGGCCGTGCCCCGGTCCGCTCGCCACGCCGGTCACTGGATTCTGATTGGAGATAATGTATCGCAAAGACCTTCGAATGGATTCCGCATAAGGTCCGTAATCCGGATCCTCCCCACTGGCCATCATCGCCATCACGCATATTCCAACCACACCGGAACCATAGCCATCCCCTCCCGGCCAACTGCCATTCTCCGATTGATTGGAAATCAAAAACTTCAACGCCCGTTCATTGATGACTTTGACGGATGCCGGAACACTTTCTCCATACTGAACACTGGCAATTTGTGCAGACAGTTTGGTTGAACTGCTCACAGAAACGAAGAGTGAGAGAGCGAGACCGATCAAAAAATGTTTGGGAAGCTGATTATTCACGAAGATTCCTTTCCAATGCGCTCAAGTAGGCGTCGAGACCTTGACGATATTCGGCAGGCAATTCACGTCCCGACCGCCCGGTTGCCTGACCGGGCACGCGTTCTTCAATGTAGGCGTCCAAAGCGTCATCACCAATCCCCATCAACAACAGCGCCGGGGTTTGCGTCGCGTTGGCTTTGGTGACAGTGGTCGTGTTGGGGACACGTCCTGTTTCCAGCAATATCTCGATGACTTCGGAAATGGCGGCAATGGTTTCGGATCCGGTTTGCTCGTTGGACAAGTGCATCACGACCTCATCCATCACAATCGCCGCTTCGGTCAGTTTCTGCATATGCTTTTGCATCATGGGATGCCCCGCTTTCGGCAAAGCTTTGATGTCCTCACGCAAATGGCGAGCCTGGGTGGCCATGCCGCTTTGAGTTTGTCCGAGGGCTTCGGAGCGTTCGGTGATTTCCTCTTTGTGAAGTGCGTGACGAGCGTGATCCAGTTCGCGCGTCTCTTCACGGAGTTCAATCTCCTGATGAATCAGCCTTACCACTTCCAGGATGATTTCCGGAGGCAAGTTGGGCAGTTCAATGTCATCGGATTCCCCGTCGGAAGGTTCAGGTGGCGGCAAAGGATCCACCAGTTGCTCGGCCCATCGGTCCAATGTATCAGCCCAATACTCGCTGGCGATGGTGGCGTTCCCGACCGCATTGTTTTGGATGTAACTCTTGATGTCCTTGATCTCCTCCACCACGTCCGAGGTCTGCATTTCATCCAGCACGCGTGTAAACTTGTCGGAAGGCCGACGCTCGGCATAGGCATCCATATCTTCATGGATCGTGAGCACCTCCTCCGAAGCCGCCAATTGGAGATCGCCCAGGATGTGTCGGGATGAAGCATCGACCACTTCTTTAACATCGAGTCCGAATCCATCCAGCGCGTTCAACCCGGAAGCCAGTTCGATCTGCTGAAGTGCGGCTGATTTCAGGCGTTTGACGAAGGTGCTGTTTTCAAAGCTACGGAGCAGCTGTTGCAACTCCTGAGCCACTTTTGCAAAGCTCGCAATCAGATCCTCCTGAACCTCCACGGCCTTGGAAACCAGCTCCTTGTTGGATTCTTTTTTGTCTGGTTGAGCTTGCGCCTGATCGGTCTCTTCCTGAGGAGGACGTCCGCTCCCACGAAGCGTCGTGGAAGGCAAACCAAGCCCACCCTGCACTTGCGGGCTTTCCTCGGAGGATGCTTGGGCGGGATCGTTTGGATTGAATCCCGATTCCGTATCGCCCACTCCAGGCGTGGGATTCGGAGGGGTATTACTGGAAGAAGCCTCCCCGCTTTCCTGCTTACTGCGATCCACACTGGCGGTTTGTGTCGGTGGATTCGCGGATGCTTCATTGGAACCGGCTTCAGACAAATCCTTATCCTGCGGATTGGACTGGGCATGTTCGCTGGAAGGCATGTCCGGCGTTGCGGGTGATCCGGCGGGCTCGTTTTGTGTGGAAGAAGGTGTTCCCGAAGCAGACTCACTGGATGCCATGGAATTTTCACCGCCTTCCTGAACTTGAGCGTTGGGTTGAGTGCTCATGGACGGAGCCTCAGCGCCCTGTGCAAGCAGTGAGGCAACGGAAGGCATTTGTTCATTTGCAATGGATTCCAGCGCACGAATGGTTTCGGCCCACATGCTGAGCTGGGCAGGATCAAAAGAGGTGTTGCGTGCGGCATCCTGCACCAGATCTTTACCAATGCGAATCAGGTCTTCCAGTTTGTCTGTATTGGAACGTTCCGCAGCAGCTTGCGATTGAACCTGTTTTCGGCGTTCAGGAGTCTCCAGTTCCTCCTGGCTCAGTTGACTCAGCGCTTCGTTGGCCTGATGCAATTGTAATTCCCGCTCGTAAATTTCCTGAGAAACACCCGCCCAAAGTCTCATCTGTTCCGTCACCCACTGATAATGATCCTCCGGGGCCATGATATGCACCACCATGTAGGGCGAATAAGACCGTGGACGATCCGGGAAATAATCCGTGGCATAGGCGCGCAATTGAATACTCTGAGGCTTGAGCTTTTCACGTAATGCCGAGAAAGTCGCGGCCACCGACAGACGATCGTCCTTGGGACCACCCGCCGCCACGGTTTTCTCACCTTTGGTGGGGTTGGGATTCAAAACCGGATCTTCAATACCCGCCCATTCGATTCCCAACTGTTGAATCCCAAAATCATCGCTGGCGACAATTTCGAATGAAATCAATTCGTTCGGCAACACCACCTGATTGTTCTGAAACCGGGCCAAACTCACACTCGGCGCCTGATCTTCCCGCACTTCAACACGCATCACCTGTGGCTCTCTGGGTTCAAGTCCCAACACATCCTGCCAGTTCAAAGGATATTCACCCGATGCCTCTACGAGCACCGGTTCCGTGGACAAGGAGGCGCCCGAAACAGATTGAAGGTTGCCGTTGAGCGTTGCCAATTGGAGCTCCCGGGTGGCGGAGGCTCGAAACGATAGTCGGCTCCCCTTCACAAGACTGACCATCCCTCCCCGAACGTCCTCAACGATCGGATCGTTTATTTGCAGATAGTCAGGCAAGGTCGACTCTGCAAACAGTTCGTTCAAAGCAGGACGAATCCTGGGACGAACCGGGACCTGACGTCGGGCGTCGCCAATTTGAATATCCAACGATGCATCCAGAGTTTGAGGCGGCATCCCGAATTGAAAAATATCGCCATCGCGCTCGGCAGACACCGGCATTTGAGAACCATACTGCGCCTGCCCCATAGCAGGCTTCCACCGCGTATCCGGCTTGAGCCGCACCTCATACTGGAACGGCTCGGCATAAGGAACGACATGGGAGGTGGATTCACCTTGCAACTGAGCGAAGGTATAACGGTCAAGCTGTTTCCAGGGCATCATCCAACGCAATAGCGCGTTACCACTAGCGGCAGGAGAAAACAAACAAAGCAACAAGGCGAGCCCGCAGGGCACCCCAGCAATCCAGCCCCATGTGACATGTCGTGGGAACGGGACGGCATCGCTGAGGTCGCGTTTTCCCATTTCTTCGTCGACCTGCTTCATGGCGGCCTGAACCAGATCCTTGCTTTTGCCATGTTGCCGGACATTCAAGGCCAGTTCGACAATACCCAGCAAGTGATCGCCAAAGCGCGGGTACCTGTAGCGCACCAATCGGGCGGATTGATCCAGGGTCCTGTTCTTCCAGACCCAGGTCCTCAGCTTCAGAGGCAAACAAACCAGACACCCCACGCTGCCGCTGGCCACAATGAATGCACGCACCCATTTGGGGGTATCCCACCATCGATCGAGTCCGAACACCAACAGGTAGGAAATCACCAATCCAAACAGGGCGATCAAAATCCCCTCAGCGATCTTGACCCTCCAAACCTTTTTTTGGAATTCAACCAACGATGACTCCAGCCTGGGCGGTAGTGCCACCCGGTCGGTCGCGTTGTGTTGTGGTTGATTGTTTTGCATGTTCGATTTGATCGCGTGCTTAAATAGTGCCAGTCATTTTCCGTCCGATCCAAAAGATTCCCATCATAAAAATCAGAAAACCACACCACACCGGATGCGCCCACAAACGGGTGCGATGCAACACTGGATCCGGTTCCGGCATTTCGCGCAGGTGTTGCAGCAAACGATCCACTTCGTGCATGTCCACCATTTGCCCGTGAGTGACCGACGCAATCTCTTCCAGCACATCGAAACGAGCCTGACGTCCCTGCCGTTCCCGATGGGCTCCATAAACCGATAAATCCGTTTCAATGGAAGCACCGGTTTCTTCACTCCTCGCTATCAACCGATAATTGCCGGGTTCCTTCGGAGCAAATGTTCCGCTGAACAATCCTCGCGCGTCCCCTTCTCCGGGTTGCAAACGAATCGATTCCTTTTTCCCGGAAGGCGCCTGAGTTTCCACCACGACGGAACCTTCATCCAGAAACCCGCCCAACTCGTCCAGCACATTGGCGTTCAATGTCACCTGATCATCCACACGAGGCCGTTCGGGAGAGAAGAACAGGCGCATGGATTTTCCCTGGGCTTTCTGACGTTGATACGCCATCCACCGGGCCACCTGTCCCCAGAACCGATAATGGTACCGATCTTCCACCCCTTCACGCCATCGCCAGGCGCCGTCCGTCCCCATGAACAACACTTTGCCGGTTCCGAAGGTTTTGGTCACAATCAAGGGCACGCGTCCGGCCTCGGCCGAAGCTCGCTCGTGCACTGCCAGGATCTCTGTTCCCACTTTAGCGCGCTGGATGCCCGCATACCAATTAAAACCGGGAAGCCGTCGCCAGATCTCAGCATTCTCCTCGTCCGTGTCCGCCAGCTTGGTCAGCAGACTGCGACGTCCGGATTCGGTCAGTGAAAAATGGCCTTTGTCCGGAGACCCGATTCCTTTGGGTTGTTCGCGATCAATGATCACCGGATACAACTCTTCCAGCGGACTGGATGCCAACGATTCCTGCCATCCATATCGTCCGGGAATAAACACCAAACCGGAAGCCTGTGAACTGACCAATTGTTTCAGATCGAGCGTCTGTTCTTCCGTCATCTGCTTGGGTCCGATCCCGACATCCCCGAGGAACACCACATCAAATCGGCTCAACTCACTGGCTGTTGGAAATTCCTTGATATAGGATCGACCACCTCCGACTTGTGGCAGTTTGGGATGAAACAGCAAACAGGTGACCTCCACCCCCGGATCCCGCTCCAGCGCATTGCGCAGATATCGATACTCCCAGCGCGGATAGGATTCGACCACCAACACCTTCAACTGTTCTTTGCGGACCGACATGGGAGCCGTGATCCGGTTGTTTTCTTCGATCAGATCCATGGAGTCTTGTGTCAACACCAGTTCCAACTCCACATCCCCGACCGCTCTTGGGGTCCAGGTGAGACTCTGCGTTTTCTTTCCCATCGCGGCAATCTGAACCAATTCTTCCGCCACTTGTTCCCCATCGACATACAAGCGCACAAACACATTCCGATCCTGCCCAAGCGAACTCGACACGTTGAACGGAATCCGCAAGGGTTTGTGGGCCACCGCAAACGTGGGAGCGTCCATCCCCACCAGTTCCACATCGGGCAAAGGCGTCCTGCTGCCAACACCCACCGCAAACACCGGAACGCCTTTCATGCGATAACGGGTGGCGGCCTGAATGGGGGGCTGTCCAAAATTCCAATCCCCGTCCGACAACAACACAACACCTCGCAGCTGGGAATGGTTTTCAAGGACCTGCATCAGTCCGGCATTCAAATCGGAAGCTTGTTGGGACGGTTCCAATTGAGATGAAAACGTTTCAAAAACCACTCGGGTCGACCGGGCATTTTCTGCCGACGAAAAGTCCCAATAAGCATCTTCCAGGAATGGTTCGATGGCCTTTTCCCGACTTCGGATCTGCCGGTCAACCGAGCTGTCATCGATAACATCCTTGGTTTGCATGCTATCGGACACATCCGTCAACACCACCAGCACATCACTCTGATCCGATCTGCTGAAACTCACCCATTCGGGCTGCCACAAAGTCACCACCACCAGCAACAGCAACACAAACCTCATCAGTTCCATCCAGCCAATAGCCGGACGAAACCCGCTGCGACGCCATGCCGTCCAGCAAAAGTAAACCGCCGCCACCAGGATGCCCAGTCCGAGAAACGTCGCCAGTCCACTGGGCAAAAACGATAATCCTTCCTGTCCCATCATCAGGCACCTGCCTCCTTTCGTGACGAAAAACCAGAGGTTCCCCCCACTTTACGGCCATCGGATGGTTGCGCCTTTTCCGGCAGGCACAATCCGGCTTCTGCCAGCAAGGCGAGCGCCATCAGGATCAAAAAGAATTTCCAGACTTCACTCGCCAGGGAAGCCTGATCATCCACTGTGTCCTGGATCTTCTGCAGAGTCATGCCTTCAAACAAAGGATCCACAAGACCCTCCGAAAGCAGTTCCACGTCATCCTCACCCAGGCTGCGGTTCAAAGCCACCCACTCGTCTCCTTTGCGAAAAACACCAGCGTGCATCCCCCGGTCGGACAAGGTTGTTGGTTCAGCCACCGGATTCATCACTTCATGATCCGTCAGATAAGCGGCCCACTCGCTTCCGGCATTCAAATGATTTGCCTTGGCAAGCGATCGGCTTCCGAGTTCCAAAGAACGCTGAAGCATCACGTAAAAGGAAACCGCGTCTCTTTCCATGGAGGAAAATTCATCGGAAGGCAAGGTGGCACAAAAATAAGCAGCGCCCTTTTGAAGATTGGCCCGCACCAGAAACGGATCGTCTTTTCCGATGCGCGCAAGGGTTGTTCCAGTGGTCCCCTGATCGGAAAAAGAAATGGCGCAACGTTTCTGCGCACGCAATTCATCCAGGGGAAGAGCCTGTCCGCTGTCCACTCTTCCCAACAAATCCGCATCATCCCGCCACCAGCTGAGTGATTGGTCGATGTCATCTTCAAGAACATGCCAGCCCGACCACTGCATGCCAAAAATTTCACCGTTGTCGGGCGATTCCGGTGGGAAAAAGAAAACGACCCGCCCGGAAGCCACAAATCGTTCGATTTCCTCCGCAACCACACCGGAAGGCAATGGCGCTTGCCAAACCAGCAAGGAGGTTTGGTCCCAATCGATGTTTCCCGCTTGCAGACTGGTCACCACCTCGGCCTCATGTTCCAACCCGGTTTCGACCGGAATGGACAGGTTCAGCTTGAAGGATTCTCCCATCGCTTTGTCGTCCGTCACAATGACCGCTTTGCGTTGGGGTGGTTCGGAAAACACGAAATACCAGGTGTTGTCCATGGCATTGGAATCACCCGGCAAGGATACGGTTCCCCACCCGGATCGTTGTGAGCGATCCAGTGGAATGCGATAACCGGTCAGCAACCCGCTCCCTTCAGTCAATTCCACTTCGACCACCGTTCGCACCTGGTTCAACGTCACCTGCACCGGCGCTTTCCTGGGTGCCGGACGGGTTCGATTTGTTTCGGCCTGCACGTTCACCTGGATATCCAGAATCAATTCAGCACCATCCCGGGTCTGCCTTCGTTTCACATTGGATGCCCGGATCGAAAGGTTTCCGGACGGTGGTTCGGGGTAGGACAACAAGAAGTGATGCACGCCTTCCATTTCAGCAAACTGATTGCGGATCACCTCCCAGCGACCGCTCTCGGCATCCCAATCATGTTCACTCAAATCAGACAACACCCAAACATCCGCCCTTCCGGATTCATTGGCATTCAGATAAGCCAGGGCTTTTTCCAGCATACCGGGTATATCGGCGCTGACATCGGAAGCCTTTGTCATCGGCAAATCACGCAGACTTTCCGGGGATTCAAGAACCTGTGACTGCCCACTCGCGCTATCAATCAAGACCAACTGACTGCCATATCCTTTCTGCTGTAAAAGATCGGACAACTTATTCAGAGCGGTCGAACGTTTGGATTGGCCGGACTGCAGATCCTGCGCCTCCATACTGGGCGACCGGTCCAGCAGCACGAGGGTTGCGTCCGGTTTCCCCCAGCCAAGCATCCCCATTTTACCGCTGACCAATGGTCGACTCACGGCAAACAAAATCGCCGCCACAGCCGCCATGCGAGCGGCCATGATCAGCAGGTAACGCAATCGGGCCATGCCCTTGTTCATGCGATTGGCTTTGGCCAGGAACATGGTGGCCGCCCAGCGAATGGATCGATGCCGATTGCGATGAATCAAATGAATGATCACCGGCAAAGCCATCAAAGGCAGGGCAAACAAGATCCATGGTTGAAGAAAGCTCATGCCGAAGCAGCGCCTTTCTGTTTAGGTTTGCGTCGGATGAGGAAATCAGACAACACCTCACCCACCGTATCCTTGAGATTCACCCGATGGTAATCCACACCGGCTTCCCGCATGACCACGCTGATGGATTGAAGATATTCCTGCATGGCGGTGCGATATTGACGCGCCATCAAACTCGGATCCGCCATAATGGGATCGCCTCCCTCCATGTCCAGGAAGCGCATGGGCCGGTCAAAATCAAAATCGACCTCCGATTGATCCAGCAAATGAAAGACCGCCACATCATGTTTCCGGAATCGCAAATGCTGGAAACAATGCCGCAGAATATCGGGTTCGATGTAGAGATCGGAAAAGACAGCCACCAGGGCACGCTGCTGGATATTTTCCGCCGCTTCATGCAAAGCGTCGGCCAAGCCCGTTTCGCCTTCGGCTTTCATTTCGGAAAGTTTGTCGAGAATCAATCGAAGGTGGCTGGCGTTTCTTCGAGGCCGTATTTCGGTATGGAACCCTTTGCCCGCACAATACAAGCCTACGGCATCCCCCTGTTTGGTCGCCATGTAAGCCATGGTGCCTGCCAGGGATTTCATCATCTGCAGTTTCGAAAGACCATCGACATCGAAATCCATGGAACCGCTGGTGTCGGTGATCAGGCAAAGTCGAAGATTGGTGTCGGCCTCGAATTCACGAATGTAAAACCGATCGGAACGCCCCCAGGCCCGCCAGTCCATGCGACGCGGATCATCCCCCGGGACATATTTACGATACTCGGCAAATTCCAGGCTGGCTCCCTTGATGGGACTGCGATGACGACCGGACACACTCCCCAGCATGGGGGCGCGCGCATTGAGCCCCTGTCCGGTCAGTTTTGCCACGACTTTCGGATCAATGAAGTCGTGTTTGCTTTTCCCTGTATCCGCCACGGATGTTTATTCCTCCTGTTCCAGTTCGCTCACCAGGCGATGAACGATTTGACGGCTGTCAATCCCCTCGGATTCAGCTCCAAAGGAAGTCAGCACACGATGCATGAGCACCGGTTCCGCGACAGCTGCGATGTCCTCCAAACGAACCATGTAACTACCCAACAAAGCGGCTCTCGATTTGGCGCCGAGAATGAGGTATTGCATCGCTCGGGGTCCCGCGCCCCAACTGACCAGGGGTTTGAGCCAATCGGGAGAATCCGTGTCGCCGGGGCGTGTGCGCCGCACCAGCTGGGCGGCAAATTTGTAAATATGATCCGGCACCGGAACACGACGCACCAGTTCCTGATACTTTTTGACACGCTCGCCATCAATAATGTGCTTCAACTCAGGCATCGGATCACCGGTCGTCAATCGACCGATTTCGATTTCCTCCTCCAAACTCGGATACCCCACATCAATCATGAACATGAAGCGGTCCAACTGAGCCTCGGGTAATGGATAGGTCCCTTCCTGTTCGATGGGATTTTGTGTCGCCAGAACAAAGAACGGTTCTTCCATAGGATAAGAATGCCCCGCTGCCGTGACACGGTGTTCCTGCATGGCTTCGAGCATGGCGGCCTGTGTCTTTGAGGGAGCCCGATTGATTTCATCTGCCAGGACGATACTGGCAAACACCGGTCCTTTGACGAATTCAAACTCACGTCGTCCGGTGTCGGATTCGTGAAGGATCTCGGTCCCGGTAATATCCATGGGCATGAGATCCGGCGTAAACTGAATCCGGCTGAAGCTCAGATCCATCGTTTCAGCCAATCGCTTGACCAGCATCGTCTTTGCCAAGCCAGGCACCCCGATCAACAAGGCGTGTCCCTGAGCAAAAAGGCATATGGCAAGGCGCTCGACCACGGATTTCTGTCCGACGATGACCTTGCCGAGTTCATCGCACATGCGTGCGTAATCCTGACGCAAGGCATCAATGGCGGCGACATCCTCCGCCTGGATCTGTTCTTTGGCATCTGTATTCGACATGATGAAACGATTACTTCGTATAAATTCAGATTAACGGGTTGAAACCCATTTCAGATGGATTATCGAAAATGATCAATCGTAATCTGAAGGGGACAGAATGATTTTCATACGGTCTTGCGGATGAGGTAAACATCTTTTATTCTACAGCATTATGATTCAAATCGATAGCAATGAAAAAGAAGTGCATGTAACCATACCTCGCACTGATTTGACTCCCGAACAACTTGAAAAGGCACTACGCCCGTTCAGGTTTTCGCGTTTGACTTCCCATAGTCAAATGAGCCAGAGCGAAGCGATGATCATGGCCGAGGAATCCAAATCAACATGGTGGCAACAAAACGAGCATCTATACATATCGTCCAACCAGTAATCCATGCGAATTGTCGTTGACACCAATATTGCATTTTGTGCACTGGCTTCTCGCGGTGGAAGCTTGGGAATTGGTTTAACGACGCATTCCGAGCACGATTTTTTCGCGCCAAGATTTCTATTGGTTGAATTATTCAAACACAAAGAACGCATTCTGCGAGCAACGAAACTTCCTGAAAATGACCTTCTGGAAGCATTCTCCATTCTTATTGAATCCCTTCAACTGGTTGATGCCTCTAGCATTCCACTCGGCGTCTGGATGGAAGCAAGACGTCTGTGTGACGGTATTGATCTGAAAGATACACCTTTTATCGCAATGTGCCTTCATTTGAATGCGGTTCTCTGGACGGCAGACTCGGAACTTAAGGTTGGTCTAAAATCCAAGGGATTCGATCATTTTTACACTATGTAAAATATTTGGCACCGTTCACAGATCCATTAACCTAAATCATAGATGAACAACACAGCACTACTCCTGGCCGGCATTCCGGCTATCCAAAAAAACCTCTACCACCGCATCCAGTTCATGGTGGGAGACCCGGTCGGGTGGATCCAATTTCCGGACCAAAGCGAAGCGAACGGAACCCTGCTGATCTGCCGGGACATCGAAATGGATCGTGCCAAAAAGCATTCCACCGCTCAAAAGGTGGCATGCCCCGCCGATTTCACACCGGATTCCGGATTGTCCGGGGACCGCGAAACGGCCACGGCACAAGCCATTGCTGAATGCCTGTGCCGCCAGAAAGTCACATCAGTCAGATCAGACCGATCCCTTTCCCTGATTTACATCAACGCGCTCAAAGAAAGAGGCATCGCCATTGAATACAACCCTGACATGGGCGTATTAGAGCGACGCGCGAAATCTCCTCAGGAACTCGATGCCCTGCAAAAAGCACAGAAAGCCACCGAATCGGTCATGATCAAAGCCTGCCAACTGGTGAGCAAAGGTCAGGCCAGAGCGGACGGCACACTAGAACTGGAAGGCATCCCTTTGACTTCCGAGGTAATCCGGACACGCATTGACCGCTGGCTGTTGGATATCGGATACGAGAACCCCGGCAGCATCGTAGCCTGTGGACCAGACGCAGCAGATTGCCATTTCTTCGGTGCAGGTCCACTACGCACCGAGACCCCGATCATTATCGATATTTTCCCGAAGAACAAAACCAGTCAATACAACGGCGATTGCACCCGCACGGTTGTCCATGGGAAGGTTCCATCAGAAATTGAAAAAGCCTACAACACCGTGGTTCAGGCCAAACTGGCCGGCATGCAAGCCACCCAGGCTGGCGTGACCGGTGAATCCGTCCATCGCGCCACCATTGAGGTCATCCATGCGCAAGGCTATGAAACCGGCCTACCAACCGAATCCTCACCCACAACCCGCTGTGCCATGGTGCATGGCACAGGGCATGGAGTCGGATTGGAAGTCCACGAACCTCCACTGTTGGATTTCAAAGGTCCCGAATTGGTGGTCGGAGACGTGCTGACGATCGAACCCGGCCTCTACAGTCAGGCTTGGGGCGGCGTCCGCAGCGAGGACATGGTAGCCGTGGAAGCCAATGGATGCAAAAATTTCAACAAGCTCCCGGATACCCTGACCTGGTAGGGATCGGAAACGTAGGCTCTTGGGATGGTAGGGATGCGCTGCCGCGCGTCCGCCAACGTATCCGCACAACGCAACAGTCTTTCCTACACCCCGACGCGCCACGCGGCTCTGCGGCGGCAGAGCCCTACCGGTGTCACCTTGAATAAACCGGACCGTTGAACAATTCGTTCGGGATGGGATCTTTGTTGATGATCTTGTAGGTCGTCACCCACTTTACCATTTCGGCGCTACCCCCAAAACTCCCGACAACCGCACCGCCCGGAAGGTTATCAATGGTGCTTTGCCCATTCTTGTTGTCCAACTGCCACCATGTGGCCACACCTGCGTGGCGAATGGAAACACCGTTACCTGTATTGCCCGGGGGCGGCACATTGGATGCATCATTGAAATTCAGAGGGTCCAGTTCATTCTGTTCCCAAAGCTGCCAGCTGGTAGGCCTGAAGTTGGTCATTTTATAAGTCCTGCCACTGGGCAATGGAGCTTTCCCGATGTTGTTATACCCACCGATCGTGCCGTTCCAACAATACGAAGTAAGCTTGACGGGTCGGGCGAGCCACAGGGCTTTCAACGGACCTCTGCTTCGAGTGGAAATGTCCTTGGGACACCACAGGACCTTGTGATCAGCAATATAATTCCCCAACTGACTGATCCTGAAAAAAGCCAACTGATTTTCAAACTCAGGTGAATCAGCATCCTTGCCCGCCGCCGATCCTGGTGTGTTGGGGCGTCCCGGCAGACGTCCTTTATTCTCTGTGGCATACAACCAGTTTTCTGGACCACTCAAATTACCTCCCCAGGACGGGTGCGCCAGGTAATCCTCGTTGTCACCGGCATACATATGGCTCGCCAAAAGAACCTGCTTAACGTTGTTCAAATCAAGGGTTAACTGGGCCTTGTCCTTGGCGCGCCCCAAAGCCGGCAGAAGCATCCCCGCCAAAATCGCAATGATCGCAATAACGACCAGAAGTTCAATCAAGGTAAAAGCACGCATCCAGCGGAAACGGCCAATCGATCTTTTGGATACCGAGGCATCTTTATTTGGATCTTTCATAATGAGCAGCTGATTGAGGGATGTTAGCCACAGAAACAACATTGAAAAGGAGATTTTTCGGAGAAAAAATTATGTTTCTTTAAGGGGATTCCAAACGCGTCGAAATCCCAATTGTTGAAAATCCTTCACATTAGCAGTGGCCAGTTCGGTGACTCCTTGATCAATCATGGTGAGTGCTGTCCGGACATCATATAATCGACAAAATGCAAAGGATTGTTGTTTGGAAAACTCCCACATCCGATCATGTAAATGACGACTTTCAAGAGGAAAACCAATCAATCGCCAACAGGGATGATTTCGGTAAGCGTCAATCACATCACCGGCTTCGGAGGCAGATAGTGGAGAAGGTAAAACAGCGGAATTTCGAAGCAGGCAGTAAAGTTCGGCAAGGACAAATTCGGAAATGGCTATGTCTTCATCCATCTGGATGGAAGTCAACCAATCATAGGCTTTGTTGTGGCTTGGAGAATCAAGATTCAGCGAATGAAGAAGGAGATTCGTATCAATCGAAAGCATGATTCAAGCCTTTCCATTCTTCGCCACTTCGACTTCCAACAAACTTTTCTGAGCGGCTTCTTTGAGTTCAGACTCACTCAATCCCTTCCACCCCAAAGACCGTGGTTTGGGAGGTGTCCAGTCCTTTTGTCCGTCTCCATAAACACTCAGCATGTATTCAATTCCCCGCCTTGCCAATTCTGCCATCGAGATTTCCTTCTTCTGACATAATATTTTTGCACGCATGTGAATGTCGTCAGGGAGCTGAATCTGAGTCCGCGTCATGCCGCAACTTTAACATCAGGTTATTTGATGTCAATTTAACAGCACTTTTGGAACAGCAACTAAAAAAAACGGCGCTGCCAAGCAAACCTGGCAACGCCGTCTTTTGATAAAAGAGAGTATTTACAATCAACCCACCGAAGGAGGTGCGAATCCGTCGCGGTATTTGCGGGACAGAATCTGTTTATTGGCTTCTTCGTGGTTGGTGAAAGTGTGTGTTTTGGCATCCCAAAGCAGTTCTTGCCCGGGGAAACGAGTGGCTTTGACCGCCAGAAGAGCTGGTTCGGTGATGCGCACCCCAATTTGGAAAGGCGTCCAGATGAATTTCTTCTCACCCAAACAGTTATCCGCCCAATCTTCCCAGTGGTGACGTGGTTCCACTTTCGCCAAAGGTTCGTTTTCAACCACCTTGCCTTTGCGGAAGATGGTCATTTTTCCACTGGGCTCGAGGAGAAGGGTGCCTTCTTCACAGACAACCATGGTTCGATTGGCCCCCTCTTTCATCGGCGGCAAACCGAGGGCTGAAAAGGATGGCAACAGTCCACTGTCGTTGTAGTGCACGACAAATTTCTCACGCGCAAAGTTGCTGCCTCCCGGGTAGGTAATCGTACTCTGATTGTGCGCACTGTGACCATCGTTGGATGGTCGATGTGTATGCGTCAACACGGATTCGGGTGAAGGCAGATCATAAGCAAAATACAACAGATCGAGCAAATGACATCCCCAGTCCGCCAACTGCCCACCGCCGGTTTCCCAGAATCCTCGCCAGCGACGTGGTGCAAGGTCATCACTATAACCAATGTCCCGGGTAATCGGACCACGCCAGAGGTCCCAATTGAGATTGGACGGAACAGGTTTGGCGGCTGGCAAATCGCTCCATGGATCAGGGAAATAATGTCCACGCGAAACACCACCGGTCCAGACGTAAGCTTTCACTGGCCGTCCAAGCTGATTTCTTTTCAAGAGTTCAACGGACTGCATACGACCTTCGTAGCATGCACGCTGGTTGCCCATTTGAGTGACCAAATCGGGTCTTGCGGCGAGACCTTCCCGGATCATGCGCAGCTCATCCAACTGATGCACCAGTGGCTTCTGACCAAATATATGTTTCCCATGCTTGATGGCGGTCATCATCATGGGGGCGTGATGAAAATCAGGCGTATCCACGATCACGGCATCAAATTGATCCGAACGATCGGCAAAAGCTTTCCGGTAATCGGGCTCAGTCCAGGCACCATGCTCCTTGGCGACCTTGTCCATGACGTCACTGTCCACATCACAGAACCCGACAAACTTGGATCGCTTATGGTTCTTGAGACCGTTTCGCTGCAAGCCACCGATGCCTCCCACACCCATCTGGAAGATCTGTAAATTGCTGTTTTTATTGCTCTGGGCTCGAGTTGTGATGGAAGGAGCGGCCATCATCGTGGTCAAAATGGCTCCGTTCCGAAGAAAAGTGCGACGCGTCACGCGTGCTGCCGGCTGGTTGGACTTGTTCTTTTTCATAGGAATCTCACGTATCCTAGCCGGTCAGAGAACTTCCCACAAGCCCAAGAAACGATCTTCAAGTGCAAAAGAACAATATAGGTTGAAGAGAAAACAATCTGGCTTCATTGCCCACATATTTCGTGATTTCGGCTCCAGTCTGTCATTGAAACACGTCCAGCAAACCCTTATACATGACCTGATGATGTTTCATGTTGTAAAAAAAGTGACGACGTATTTCTGCCTCATGGTATTTCTGGCGGCCATCCAACCGGCCCGGGGAGCAACCATTGGCTCGCAAATTCTGGACATCCCCTTTCCATACAGTGACACCCCCAACATCATCGAAACATCCGAAGGACTGTTGATGGTCTGGGCGAGTGGCACCCGGGAAGGATATTTAGACGTCAAACTCTATCGTTCCCACTGGAATGGCAGGTCTTGGACAGCTCCCCAGCAAGTCGCCGCCTACGCAGATGAACGGTCCGGCATCCAGGAAGCCTGCTGGAATCCAGTGTTGATCCAGGGTCCAGAACATCAACTCGCCCTGTTTTACCAGGTCGGATCTGATCGGGCCTCCTGGGAAGGACGCATGAAGTTTTCCTATGACGGAGGCCATTCATGGACACCTCCAAAGGAACTTCCCAAAGGCTTCCACGGTCCAGTCAAAAACAAATCCGTTGAATTACCGGACGGCAAATACTTGTGTCCCTCCAGCCAGGCCGTCGCCGGCTGGCAGGTTCAACTGGAATTCGCCACCCCCTTCAGAGAGAACTGGGGATGGCGCAAGACCAAACCACTCAATTCCCCCAACGAATACCGTTCCACGGACCCTGCCATCCTGATGCATGATGCCGAGAATATTCAGGTGCTAAACCGGTCCAAACAGGGATACATGACCGAACTCTGGACCCACAACGGCACCAAAACCTGGTCGGAAATGAAACGTGGCCCACTGCCCAATCCCAACAGCGCCTTTGATGTGATCAAAATCCACGACGGACGCTTTGTCCTGGTTTACAATCACAGCCCCCGATTCACAGACCGGATCAATCTGGCGGTCAGCAGCGACGGGAAACAGTGGGAAGCGGTCGGTGTTTTGGATCAGGCGCCCTCCACCCGGCTGGAGAATCCGTCCATCATCCAATCACGCAACGGTCACTTGCATCTGGTTTACGTCATCAACCAAAACCGGTTCAAACACGTTCGGCTCGACCCAACTGCCTTCCAGACCAAACCGATCGTGGATGGAGCCTGGCCGGTCAACTGAAACTCTTAAAACCGGAGGGTCGAGTGCCACCTCGGCCCATACTTCCTCCTCGATTACTTCCCTGAACAAGAGATGTGGAACGAGGGAAGCCGTGGGTGTTCGTTGGCCTGTGGTGTTTCCATCGTGTCGCGACAACCGTGCGAATTTCACAAGAACAGCAGTAGGCCGGGTGGCGAAATTAAAAGAACAGGGCCCCGCTGCCGCGGGGCCACGAGCGCGTCCTGGCAATCGAAAGACTTGAAGCGCAGTCCTGACACGTCTTGGACATCCCTACCAAGATAAAGTTGGTATTCCACCACTTTGAGCGGCACCCCAGGAAACCAAACAGATCGGTCGAAGCTTGCCGAGGACGCTCAATCGTGTTTGGATAGCTCCACACTGACACATTTCATTCGATATGAGCGCTGAAGCAAACATCAAACAATTGAACCCCACCCTCCCCCCCGCCCCGGCCCCGGCAGGCGTTTACAAACCCGTCGTGTTGCAGGGAAACCTAGCCTACGTCTCCGGACAAGGCCCCGTCACCCAGGATGGATCCCTGTTGACCGGTCGGGTGGGAGCCGATGTGGACAAGGAGCAGGGAAAACTCGCAGCCCGGCAGGTGGGATTAACCATGCTGGCTACCCTGAAGAGCCAGATTGGCAGCCTCGACCGAATCGCCCGAGTGATCAAAATCCTCGGCATGGTGAACTCCACCGCTGATTTTGAGGAACACCCTTACGTGATCAACGGATGCAGCGAACTCTTCGCAGAAGTTTTCGGAAGCGACAACGGCATCGGAGCACGCAGTGCGGTCGGAATGGGATCCTTGCCCGGTAACATCACCGTGGAAATCGAAGCCATTTTCGAGTTGAAACCCGAATAAGCTTCCTTTCCACAGCCGAACCAAGACGCTTATCGGTAAGCGTTCCATTGAGAATCCGCAGATGACGCAGATTTGCGCAGATGTGGGACATAGGTCCAGATTTTGCCGATTCATGATGGTTCATCTGTTAGTGATCCAATTTTCGGTTGTCAAATGAATGAATTCCCCTTGTATGTCTGCGCAAATCTGCGTCATCTCGTAGATCCCGCGTCTGCGGTAGTGCGGATTAACTGCATAGATACGGCACATGGAAAATCCACCTTCTACTGATTGGTTCAGCATCCGGAATGCGGATACACTGAGTTCTCCCGCACTGCTCGTTTATCCGGAACGGGTCCGCATCAATATCCAACGCATGCTGCAAAGGGTCGGCAACGATCCGTCGCGCCTGTGTCCACATGTCAAAACCATCAAAACGGAACCTTTGATCCGCATGATGGTGGACGAAGGGATCACCCGGTTCAAATGCGCCACGATTGCGGAAGGCGAAACAGCCCTCAAAGCCGGCGCCCAATCAGTGCTCCTGGCCATCCAACCTTCAAAACCCGTCGCGGAAAGATGGCTCACATTGGCTGAAGCATTTCCGGACCGATCTCTTTCAACCGTGGTGGATTGCCCCGAGTCGGCGGAATGGCTCGCATCATTAGCGAAAGAACACCAGGCAAGCTTCAACGTTTATCTGGACCTGAATGTCGGTATGGACCGCACGGGGATCGCACCAAATCAGGCGGCGCTGGACCTCATTACCTCCATACTCTCGACAGAAGGCCTCCATTTCGCAGGACTCCATGCCTACGACGGACACCTGCATCAGCCATCTGCAGAAGATCGTCAGCAAGCATGCGATGACTGGCATCGATCCATTCGTACATTCGCATCACAAGTCAGTCAGCTCACGGGAACACCTCCACCCATCATTGCAGGGGGCACGCCTACTTTTCCGATGCACGCGGCAACCGATGATTTGATCTGCAGTCCCGGCACATGTGTTTTGTGGGACGCGGGCTATGCCCATCATTTCAAAGACCTCAACTTTCTCTGGGCACTGGTGGTCATGTGTCGCGTGATCTCAAAGCCCACACCCGACACCCTTTGTCTGGACCTGGGACACAAGGCCATCGCCTCAGAAATGTCACCACCACGCATCGCCTTTTTCAATCTCGAAGCAGGCTCATTTGTATCACACAGCGAAGAACACCTCGTGGTAAGCTCCCCGCAAGCATCCCAGCTCAAAGTCGGGTCCATCCTTTACGGAATCCCCTGGCATGTCTGCCCCACCGTGGCGCTCCACCAGCAACTTCACGTCGTCGAAGACAATCAGTCCACAAGCACCTGGGAAGTCATCGCACGAAATCGCCGCATCAACCACTAACCCATAGCCCCAGCCCCCCCCGGGTAGGGCCCTGCTGCCGCAGGGCCGCGTAGCGCGCCAGGATTCAGGAACACCTACTGCGTTTTACGGATACGTTGGCGGAGCGCAGTCCCGACAGGTCGTGGACATCCCTCCCCACACCAGAGCGTTCCGCTCCGGCAGGGAAGCGTAGCGCACACTGGGCCCATGATAACCTGCTGCATGATGCGGATAAAGAAGTGGACAAATTACCATCCCCATTTTTGCGTTCTTTGCGAATCTTGGCGTCTTTGCGTTCTTCAGGATTTTGGGGATCGGATGCACCTTTGTTCCCCCATTTTAGGACTATTACCATGAATGCAAACGAATCTTGCATTGAACCTATTAATGGTTATGAAGTTTTAAATGGCTGCCTGGTTTCATCGCAAAGGCGCGGAGGCGCAACGACGCAAAGTAGCATGGTGTCACGAAGAAGCAGGTTAGAAAACCTGGATGGCGTGCAGTTGCCGGCAAAGACCAACCATGACGCTATTCACCTTTCAAGGCTGTCGGATATTTACCGTCCCCTACTCGGCAGAAACTTCAGCGCCCTCGGGACGATTCGCGCTATCGTTCAAAGAAGCCAGCGAATCTGATGAAAGCCCCTGCTCCAACGGACGTGGGGGGCCTTCGTTAAAGTCAGTCTGAAAATCATCTCTGAATCCCAAAATCGACTGAATATAGGACTTTGTCCCCGGATAATCCATCTGCTGAAGAAAGACAACGCTGTTGGTGGCGCCGGCTTCCTCCATCCAGCCCAGCACCGCCTTCCGACCGGCATTATAATCCGCCAAAGCATAAACGACAGGCCGATCCTTGTCCTGATAACGTTTCAGCATCTTGGAAAGATAATAGGAGCCCGCCAGTGCATTCGTGCGAGGATGAACCAAATGCCCTGGAGAAAAGGTCCTGATCCCCTCTGAATCGGCCCACTCGAAAGAAGCCATGTCGGTGAGCTGCATCAGTCCCAACTCCCCCACACCGCCTTTGGCATCGGGATTGAGATGACTTTCCTGCCAGGCGACCGCCTTGACCAAGGCGGGATCCACCTCATACTTTTTGCCTGCCTCGGCGAAAAGAGAGTCATAACGATGCGTATCCAGAGCCTCGGGACGGAATGGGATCACAAAATACCCCATCATTCCGACCAGGACCGCCAAAACCAATAATGGAAACCAACGCATCATGAGAATTTAAATGCGAACACCATACACCAGGACGGTAAAAAAGCCAAATTTCGAGTCGGATAAAAAAAAGAGAAAGAAAAAGTGAAAAAAACCTTTGCAAGCGACCGGTTTTGCCCTCATATACCCACCTGCTCTGGTTCGGAGCGTAGCTCAGCTTGGCTAGAGCGCCAGCTTTGGGAGCTGGATGTCGCAGGTTCGAATCCTGTCGCTCCGACCATTTTTACTTTATCCTTCACACTCACCACTTGATCTAGAACCACTGATCTTCTGTTTATTACCGCTGGAGATTAAATGATCGGGATGCTTCTTTCATCATGAATTTCAGAAAAAGCGTTGGGTAGAATGGAAAAAACGAAAAAAAGTAAATCTAACATTGCAAAATCCTGAATAATCTATACCAAGGTCCGCTTGCGACACTACTTGTCGCTGGACTTAGGAAACAGAAAGATAAAAATGCAAAACCTCTCCCGATACAGAAATATCGGTATTTTCGCCCATGTGGACGCCGGAAAAACCACAACGACCGAACGTATCCTTAAATTAACCGGCAAAATCCATAAACTCGGTGAGGTGCATGACGGCGCCGCGACCACCGACTTCATGGACCAGGAAAAAGAACGCGGTATCACCATTCAATCAGCCGCTACTTCCTGTGTTTGGAACGACCATACCCTGAACATCATCGACACCCCGGGTCACGTTGACTTCACCATTGAGGTTTACCGCTCCCTGAAGGTGCTGGATGGTGGTATCGGTGTTTTCTGTGGTTCCGGCGGTGTGGAACCTCAATCCGAAACCAACTGGCGCTATGCCACTGAATCCGAAGTTGCCCGTATCATCTACGTCAACAAACTGGACCGCGTCGGAGCCGATTTTTACCGCGTTGTGGACCAGGTCAAAAACATCCTGGCCGCCAAACCGCTGGTCATGGTGCTCCCGATTGGTGAACAGGACAAATTCGAAGGAGTCGTTGATTTGCTGACCCGCAAGGCCTGGAAGTGGGATAACACCGGCGATCCGATGCATTACAAGATCGAAGATGTCCCGGCCGACATGGTGGACATCGTCGAAAAATATCGTTCTGAACTGATCGAGACTGCCGTCGAAATGGATGAAGAGGTCATGGAAGCCTACCTCGAAGGTAATGAGCCCGACATCGACACGATCAAGAAATGCGTCCGCAAAGGCACGATCAACCTGGACTTCTTCCCGACATACTGTGGTTCTTCCTTCAAGAACAAGGGTGTACAGAACGTTTTGAATGCGGTGGTGGATTACCTGCCAAGCCCAACCGAAGTCAAACCTCAGCCAGAAGTTGATCTGGAAGGTAATGAAACCGGTGAATTCGCAATCGTGGATGCCGCCAAGCCACTGCGCGCACTGGCCTTCAAGATCATGGATGACCGCTATGGCGCCCTGACCTTCGTGCGTATTTACTCTGGTGTGATGAACAAAGGTCAGAACATCCTCAATACTTTCACGGGCAAGGAGGAACGCATCAGCCGTATTGTGTTGATGCATGCCGATAGCCGTGAGGAACTGGACAGCGCGAGTGCGGGCGATATTGTTGCCTTGTTGGGTATGAAAAACACCCACACCGGTCACACGCTTTGCGATCCTGATAACCCAGCTACCCTGGAACCCATGGTGTTCCCGGATCCGGTTATTTCGATCGCCATTGAACCCAAGGAAAAAGGTCAGGTCGACAAACTGGGCACCGCGCTCGGTAAGATGGTGGCTGAAGATCCTTCCTTCCGCGTCGAAACCGATATCGATTCCGGTGAAACCATTCTTAAGGGAATGGGTGAGCTTCACCTGGACATTAAAGTCGATATCCTGAAGCGCACTTACGGCGTGGAAGTGGTGGTCGGCAAACCTCAGGTGGCCTACCGCGAAACCATCCGTAAGGCAATCAACGACACTTACACCCACAAGAAACAATCCGGTGGTTCCGGTCAATTCGGTCGTGTGGACTACACCATCGAACCCGGCGAACCCGGAAGTGGATTCTTCTTCGAATCCAAGGTCGTGGGCGGTAACGTTCCCCGAGAATACTGGCCTGCCGTTGAAAAGGGATTCAAGGTGTCCATCGATCAAGGTGTGCTCGCCAAGTTCCCATTGGTGGATGTGCGCTTTATCCTGACGGACGGGGCTTTCCACGCAGTCGACTCCTCGGCCATCGCCTTCGAAATCGCTGCCAAGTCGGCTTACCGCCAATCCATTCCGAAAGCCAATCCGGTATTGCTCGAACCGATCATGAAGATCGACGTGTTTACCCCGGAGGACAACGTTGGTGACGTGATTGGTGACTTGAGCCGCCGCCGCGGGATGATTCAGGGTCAGGACAACGGACCTACCGGTGTTCGCGTCAAAGCCGAAGCTCCTCTGAGTGAAATGTTCGGATACATCGGCGACCTGCGCTCCATGACCTCGGGTCGTGGCCAGTTCTCCATGGAATTCTCGCACTATTCCGAGTGCCCCAATTCCGTTTCGGAAGCGATCATCGAAGAACGCAGCAAGGAAAAGAAATAATCTTTCAGGCATTACAATCTCACAAAAGCCCTTTCCTTCACCGGAAAGGGCTTTTTTATAGCATCACAGCTCACTGTTCATTGAGCGAAGCAAAATTCAATTTTGGACATCAACCTTGACCAATAAACGCCATGTGATAAATCACCATGTATTTTCACATGGATTGCCATTGACCTCCGGAGTCAGGTTTCATACGGTCTCCGTCCCTTCCAAACCCGAAGGACCTTCTGTTCGACTTCCAACGTAAGTTCGCAGTTTATATCCATGTTTGATTTGATATACCGAAAGTACGGAAAGCGTTTCCGTGCGAAAGATGATTTGTTGTCTGGTTTGACCGTGGCATTGGCCTTGGTTCCCGAGGCTGTGGCGTTTGCGTTTGTCGCCGGCGTTGCGCCTTTGGTGGGACTTTATGCGGCGTTTATTGTCGGCCTGATCACTGCCATTTTTGGCGGTCGCCCGGGCATGATTTCCGGAGCCACGGGAGCTTTGGCGGTGGTGTGTGTCTCTCTCGTCGCTCAGCATGGGGTGGAGTATCTGTTCCCAACGGTTGTGCTCATGGGGTTGATACAGGTCGCGATAGGTCTGCTTAGGTTGGGAAAATTCATCCGACTCGTGCCCCATCCTGTCATGCTGGGCTTCGTCAATGGCCTTGCCATCGTAATTTTTCTGGCACAGATCCCACAGTTCACAGTGGATCCCACAGCACCTGATGCTGCCTGGAAATCAGGCAAAGACCTCTATCTGATGCTGGGCCTGGTCGGATTAACCATGTTGATCATCCATTTCCTTCCGAGATTCACCAAGGCGATTCCCTCTTCATTGGCGGCCATTCTAACGGTGACCGGCATCACCATCCTGATCGAATCAACCTCCGGTTTTCACTCCCAAACCGTGGGGGACCTGGCCGGTATCGGGGGAGGATTACCAAGCTGGAAATGGTTCACAGTTCCCATGAACCTGGAAACCCTGAATATCATCTGGAAATACTCAGCCATCATGGCTGCCGTGGGTTTGATCGAATCCCTGATGACGATGTCCCTCATCGATGAACTCACAGAAACCCGTGGTCGTGGAAACAAGGAATGCATCGGGCAAGGCGCGGCCAATATATTAACCGGATTCTTCGGCGGCATGGGAGGTTGCGCAATGATCGGGCAAAGCATGATCAACATACGATCCGGCGGGCGCGGTCGTCTGTCGGGCATTTCGGCATCCATCTTTCTACTTTCCTTCATCCTCGTTGGATCGAGGTATATTGAAATGATCCCCCTGGCTGCTTTGACCGGGGTCATGATGATGGTTGTTTTGGGAACCTTCGAATGGGCTTCGCTGCGACTCTATGGCCGGGTGCCCAAGGAGGATTTGTTTGTCGTCATCCTGGTCTCCGTTGTGACAGTGTTCACAGATCTGGCTCTGGCTGTTCTGGTCGGGGTGTTGGTCTCGGCGCTGGTGTTCGCCTGGAAGAGCGCCAAACATATCCACGTCACCGAAACCATCAACGATCACGGAACCAAGATGTATCTACTGGAAGGTCCCCTGTTCTTTGCCTCGGTAAAAGAGTTTCAGGAAAAGTTCAATCCGAGCACCGACCCGGAAGATGTGATCATTGATTTCAAGGATTCAAGAGTCTGCGATCACTCCGGCATTGAAGCAATCAACACGCTCACCGAACGTTATCTGAACCACGGCACCAAACTCCATCTACGCCACTTGAGCAAGGATTGTCTGGGGCTGCTCGACAAGGCGGCGGATATTGTCGAGGTCAACATCATGGAAGACCCCAATTACCACGTTGCCGACAACAAGATGGCCTGAGGCCATTTCAATCCCCACATTCATTGACCGCCTTTCCCCCCATTCCATCGGGCGGAAGAAAGAAGGTGGACAGGCTGAGTTTATCGAGCTGAAAGCCGTCTTCGCGATAGGCGATGGTGATGGTATGCGGACCGGATTCCAACTGGTGTTTTTCCATGGTGATCCATTGCCATCCACGCGTGCCCAATCCATTGCGCGTGATAAAATCGCCGTCGTCGATTTTGTACCAGCAGGAGTCATCATCGGCAGAAGGACAGTTTAGCCGGGCAAACACTGTAAAATTCCCGCTGCGATCCAAGGTAAACGGAATGGTCACGTAGTTTTCCGCGCCGACAGGAGAGGTGCGAGGGCTTTGCAATCCCACTTTGGGAGTGACATAGCCTCCCCCCGAAACCCCATCACTGGAACCGACCACCCAATTCTCACCCACCGTCGCACATTCCGCTTCAAGAGCCATGCTAAACGCATCCGAAGCCCCGGGGAATTCGGGTTTCCCCTTGCCCCACCACTCAAACCAGCGTGAGGCATCGGCGGAAGAGAATGAATGAGTCGTTACCATGGTGTTGGCATGGACGTCCCCCAGAAGGAACTTGTCTACGAAGGCCTCGACTTCCGGTCGTTGACTGTCCGGCAGGCGACAATGTCCATGGCCGTCGACAATCGAAAACCCAAATCGATCACCAATTCCAAAGGTCTGCCAAACTTCATGGGCCGCCCGGCAGGATGTGTAACCCGATTCTTCAGCCAGCCATTGATAATCCGGATTCCCCAGCACCAACAAAGCGCGAGGCGCCACCATGGCCATGAGTTCATGATGATCCATCGGCAGTTTCCAGACATTGCCCCCCGAAAACTGAAACATGCTTTCCATAAACCAGGCGTGACTGGTCGCCCCCAGTTTTTCCACATTGCCCATGGTTTCAGACACACGCCAGGCCGCGGCGCCACCACCTCCGGGTTCCTGGGCTATGGTCAGGGCAATCCGTTCATCAAAAGCACCCGCAAACAAAGCCATTTTACCGGCAAACGAACACCCTGTGACAGCCAGATGCTTGAGATCGATCGGCAGTTCATCCTGCACCATCTCCAATCCATCGATCAAGCGGCTCACCCCCCAGGACCAGGCACTGTAAGCTCCCATGTGAACGAGATCGGGATAAAGCTTGTTGATCGGTTCATTGCCCCGCTTCTGGGTGTGACTCATGACCTGCCCAAAGTTGTAAGCAATCTGTGCAACGTTTCGACTGGTGAAGATGTCGGGCGGCAAACTACCTGTCCCCCGCCCCACTCCAATCACCGCCGGAAAGGGTCCCTCGCCTTCAGGAAGGGTGATCTGTGAAGTCAAAGTGAGTGTCTGCCCGTTCACCGTGACGTTGACACTCAGGGTTCCATCAGCGAATTCGGCACTCATTTGTTCAGGACGCTTGGGCTTGGTTCCAATCTCGTAATGCTCGATCTCTGCCTTGATCTCGGAACGACGCTGTCTCCAATCCTCAAACCGTGTCGAACGTCCACTGCCATCCGACCACGCAAACGGATCCGTCAAGGGAAGGATGACGGGTAATTCATCCAACGGAGCAAAAGAAGGAAGCGGCAAGTCGGTGCCGGTATGTTCCTGTTCATACACCAAAGGAATGTCATCCTGGCCCATGACTTGTTTGGTTGAAACCATCGCAAACAAGAAAATGATTGCGACGACACTTAAGCCCATTCGATGGAAGGGCATCACGGAATGGTCATGATAGAGTTTCATGTTCTTGAGTTTTGGGTGCCATGAAACCGTGACTGAATTCCGCACTGGAATCAATGCATTAATGACATTATAAAAAGCAAAATCGTGCTGCTCGATATGGGGCTACATGCGAAAAAGGATGACAACAGTCGGAATGGTTTTCCAGTCGTTGTCAGTCCCTGAGCCTGACATCGCGGCAGATCCCTCTTTCGGAGCCTTGTATAAAGGTCAGCACTTCTTGACACGGCTTGGTCGCAAACATCTCCAGTCCCTGAATCACGGCTTCACTGAGCCTCAGTTCGCCCGAATGAAGAAATTTGTAAAGCCTCTTGAGCTCGGTGCGTTCCTCAACACTGAATCCGGCCCGTCGCAACCCAACGGTGTTCAGCCCACAAACCGTGTTATTGGACATCGCCATCATGAAGGGTGGCAGATCCTTGCTGATCCCCGAGCCACCCTGCATCATGGCCAGCGTCCCGATCCGGGCAAATTGGTGCACCATGCAATTTCCAGAAATGAACACCCGATCCTGGATCATAACATGACCGGCGATCAATGCGCCGTTGGCAAAGGTGTTGTTGTTTCCAATGTGGCAATTATGCCCCACATGCGAATGAGCCATGAAAAAGTTCCCGTCACCAATAAGGGTGTCCTCTTCCAATGTATTCGAACGATGAATCGTGACATGCTCACGGAAAACATTTTGAATCCCAATCCGCAAACGCGTTGGTTCACCGTTGTATTTCATGTCCTGAGGCGCATCACCAATCACTGCACCGGTGTGAAAACGGCAGCCTTCCCCCACTTCCAGGTGTCCGGTCAGATGCACATGGGGACCGATCTCGCAATCGGCCCCGAGACGGACATCTTCATCAACCACGGCAAAAGCCCCCACCCGGACGGACGGATGGAGTTCAGCCTTGGGATGCACAACAGCGGTGGCATGTATCGACATGCCTCAACTGTAAAAATATCCCAGCTCACGTAAAGAAGCGAAATCACGCGAACGATCTTCGGTTGCCTGACCGAGGATCACATGATCGAGCACATCAATGCGCAAAATCTTCCCCGCCCGGATCAAATCCCGCGTCACTTTGATGTCCGCTTCGGATGGGGTTGGATCTCCGGATGGGTGATTATGAACCAAAATGATGGCTGAGGCATGATGAGCGACCGCCGCGCGAAACACCTCACGAGGATGAATGATCACCGAATCGAGCGTCCCCTGAGTGATCTCCACCACACGGATCAATTTCCGGCGAGTATTCAACAAAGCGACCTGAAAGTGCTCCACATCGCGCATACGGGCCTCTTCACGCAACAAATCCGCCACCCGCTCGGGTGTATCCAGCATCGGAGATTCCGTTTGTATCTCCCGCGCCATTCTTTGCGCCAATGTAAAGGCTGCCTTAAGTGTCACCGCCTTGTCCGGTCCCACACCGGGAACTTGACGCAATTCCTGAAGACTCGCCTTTGCCAATCGATGCAAGGACCCGAAGGAACGCATCAAGTGCTCCGACACATGAATGGCGGAACGCCCCTTGAGCCCGGTACGCAACAAGATGGCAACCAGATCCGTGTTATCCAACGCGTCGGCTCCGACGGCAATCAACCTTTCCCTGGGTCTTTCCTTCAACGGAAGATCTTTGATGCGCACACTGTGAGTCATATGCCTCTATCACACCCAAATGAGCGCAAAAGGGCAAACGCCGGGAGATCTTCGATACAAAAAAAAATGGGTACTCAGATGTCGCTTTTTCAGAGTTTCAGCTTTCACAGAGAAACATTCGATTCAGACAATACCCCATCCTTTTGGAAAATTTATGATATCTCCCACCCGCATCCTCCTCCTTCTCAACGGTAATAATGGATAAAGAACCGTTGTTTGGAGAGTCTCCGCCAGGTGGAAATGGATAACAATCAGTCATCGCAAACCCAAACGCTTCCCTGTCGTATCCAAAGCTGTGTCGAGCCACAGCACTCCAAAATTTGCGCCTCCGGATCGTGGTGAGCAGCGCCGCTTCGAGAGTGGGGTTCCCAATTGCCCACAGACTCACTGTGCTTGAGCCTCGCGCTTTACATCCAATGCCCAAACTGCTATGCATCTGGCCATCCGGAAATTCAACGGCAGATACCTGTATGAGACTTCAATCATCGTCCACCATCCGGCAAACCATGACGAAACGATTTGTCATCGCTTGCCTCAGTTGCCTCACCGCTTTCACAACCACTTTGACTGCTCAGGAACTACGCTTTACGAGTGTGCCGGACATCTTCAATTGGAACATCAGCAATCCTCAACCGGGATGGGAAGATGCTCTGGACTGGTTCTTTGACCGACTGCAGAAGGATGGTCCGGATTTCATGCTGAACGCGGGCGACATCATGGATGCGAGATGGTGGGACGGAGCCGAGCAGGTTCAAAAGAAAACTGAGGAATACTGGGGAGGTTTCAAGAAACGTTTTGATGATCGTGGCATGACGATTTATGTCGCACCGGGTGATCACGAGTATGGAGATGATGGCGGGTTGAGATTGGGTGACAATGCGCGTGTCTTCGGAGAACAGTTCACCCAACTGATGGGCATGCCACGGAACGGTCCGGCAAATCACAAGGGGCGGGCGTTTTTCGTTCGAAAGAATAATCTGCTGATCATCACTCTGGATACTTTTGAAGATGCCGGAGAAAAATTTGACTACACGGTGGGGGCCGAACAGTTGGAATGGATGGACCAAACCATCAAAGCCCATCAGGACGCAGAATTCATCATTGTGCAGGGACACCTCCCGATAATTGGCCCGGTCAAAAGCAAGAATTCCAGCGCCAGCATGCTCGATGGAGGAGCGGATTCGGAACTATGGAAGCTCATGGTGAAGCATCAAGTAAATGCCTACTTCTGCGGAGAACACCACCGCATAACAGTCAAGAAACGGGACGGAATCTGGCAGATCGTCCATGGCGCCTTGTGGGGAACACAGACCGACCTGAATTATTTACGAGGAAGCGTTCGCCCCGGCGAATTGAAGCTGGAACTTCTGGAGTTCGATGTCACCTATGACGGCGGTCATATAGGGGATCATCCTCATCGCGGTCCCACAAACAGGCCACGTGAAAAAGTCTCGATCGTCGAAAAAAGCCAAACCCAGGGCCCGAGGGTCACCGGAATCCTGATTCAATCGACCGATCCGACTGGTAAAGCGAAGGATACCAGCACTTCCGGCTGGTTCGAGGTGAACCGAGAATAAAACCGTAAGGTTTTTGTTAAAGTTTTTCGCCAAGGTTCCGATGGGTAACGTGGACCTGCTCCATGCCTTGAACCAATGGGCAGTCAGTCATCAACCAAGCTGTTTCGCGCTTTTAGGAGGGCCGGAACGGATTGACTGACACGGGAGCCTGTCCCTAACACCAACAGGAGGGTGCCATGATACCAACAAGGAGAATTCCAATAATATTGGAAGCAGTTGAATTGTGTCCAAATGCAGCAGGCAGACTGATGCCTGAATGGACAAAACAAACTGCCGGAAAAGGCAGATATTCATTGAAACACGCATTCTGGCGGATGCTTCTTTGCTGTGCCATTTGCCTGTCGGCAGGAGAGTCGCTTGCACAACAAAACTGGCTCGTACGCTTACGCTCGGGAACATCCCCTCAACGGACGTCCCCACCGGTGACGCAATCTCCCACCATCAGCACCCCGACGCCAGGCAAACCACAGAACACAGAAATCAAGGGCGCTTTCGGATTCACCCTGGGTGAAAGGGTTAACCCCAAATTCAAACTGTATCATGACAGCCACGAAGAAGACCTGCCTTACTACAAGGTGAATCCTGAAATGACACTCACGGAAAACATATCCATCGACTACAAAGTCCTCTTAACTCCTACGGATCGACGAGTGGCATTGATCAAAGCAAAGTGCATCCTGGCATCTTTTAACGAAGTAAGATCCTTTTCACAACGGATACAGGAACTGATCTTCTCCAAATACGGCAAAGGAAACCAACACATTCTGCCCACCAAATTCGGAAACAAATGGTTTTTTTCCAAACCCAGGCACCCAAATGTTTTCATCTGCATCGAAGCAGACTCCACCACCGGAATCGTCTACATCCAGTATTCGGACGAAACACTGGTCAGTAAAATCAGGCGTGAAGTGTTGGAGAAAAGAGTAGGTAAACTGAACATCTCGGCGCTATGACCCCGAGAACACAAGCCCGGCAATATTCAAACGATCCAACCAGATCCATGCTGCTTTGATCGTCAAATGCTCCCCAAAGGGAGATCATTTTTCCTTGCTGCCCCGGGTGATGATGTATCCTCCGGATTTTTCATCGCGAGTGAAACCGATGTGACCATTTTTCCCCGCATCCTCCACCAGATCTCCGAATGACCGGTAACCATAGTAAGATTCGGTGAATCCCGGTTTTCGTCGCTTGAGCGCTTCCTTGACCATAGAACCCCAAATTTTATCGCCCTCGCCCCGGTCCTGAAGCAAGGCTTCATACGTCTCGGCAATCAACGCCCAAGCCTCTTTCTTGTTCACTTTTTCGTCTGCCTTGCTGGATTCACTGGTCTTGGTTGCTTTTTTGGATTTCTTGGCAGCAGAAGACTTCGCAGAAGAGGTGGCTTGTTTGGTTGTCTTACGACGCACGAGGTCATCGTAAAAAACGAACTCATCGCAATTTGATATCAGCAGATCGGAAGTGGAATTCTTAACGCCCACACCGACCACGCGCTTGTTGTTCTCCCGCAGTTTGCTGACCAAGGGCGAGAAATCCGAATCACCACTGATGATCACAAAGGTGTCCACATGCTGCTTGGTGTAGCAAAGATCCAAGGCATCGACCACCAATCGGATATCCGCCGAATTTTTACCGGACTGTCGCACATGGGGTATCTCGATCAGTTCAAAGGAGGCTTCGTGCATGACAGATTTGTATTCGCGATAACGAGCCCAATCACAGTAAGCCTTTTTGACGACGATATTGCCCTTGAGCAAAAACCGTTCGATCAGCTTTTGTATCTGAAAACCATCGTATTTGGCATCCTTGACTCCGAGGGCAATGTTTTCGAAATCACAAAAGAGTGCGATAATTTGAGTAGCTGAATGAGTCATAGTGGGCGATGAAAGAAATTTGTATTTTCCATTAGGCTATCCGACCGGATTCGGAGTATGGTGCCTCTTTTGAATGAAGCCAACTCTATTCTCTGAACTGGGACTTTCTCCCGAAATCGAAAAAGCGATCAAGAAGCTCGGATTCGAGCAAGCCTCCCCCATCCAGGCGGCGGCCATCCCTGTCCTCATGGAGGGCAAGGACGTCGTGGGGCAATCTCAAACTGGATCCGGAAAAACCGCCGCCTTTGGCATCCCCGCCATTGAAAAAACGGATCCCAAACTCAAGGCGGTGCAGGTATTGATCCTTTGCCCCACCCGCGAACTCGCGGTTCAGGTCTCAGAAGAACTTCATAAACTGAGCTATTACCAGAAATCCATCTCCTGCCTCCCCATTTACGGAGGTCAGTCCTACGAACGTCAATTTGCGGGACTGCGTAAAGGCGCCCAGATCATTGTCGGCACACCTGGACGAGTCATGGATCACATGGACCGGGGTACATTGCAACTGGATCAACTTCACACCATGATCCTGGATGAAGCGGATGTGATGCTCAACATGGGATTCCGGGAAGACATTGAAACGATCCTGGATTCCCTGCCCAAAGAACGTCAAACCGTGTTCTTTTCGGCAACCATGCCTCAACCGATCCGCAATCTGATCGCAAAATTCGCCCGGGATCCGGAAAGCATCAAGATGGAGCAGCAATCCATGACTGTTCCCACCGTTGAGCAAACCTTTTTCGAGGTGCATCGCCGCTTGAAGGTTGAGTTGATGACGCGTTTGATTGATATCCATGACCTGAAGCTGGGCATCATCTTTTGTAACACCAAGGCCATGGTCGACGATCTGGTGGAACACCTGGTCGCACAGGGCTACCAGGCAGACCGTCTGCACGGTGACATGAGTCAACAACAGCGGGATCGCGTCATGAACCGGTTCCGCAAATCCAGTCTGGAATTCCTTGTCGCCACCGATGTCGCTGCTCGTGGGATTGATGTCGATGATGTGGAAGTCGTCATCAATTACGACATTCCCTATGATCCGGAAGATTACGTGCACCGTATCGGACGCACCGGACGAGCCGGACGGAACGGGCTGGCGATTTCCTTCGTATCCGGACGCGAAGTCTTCCGCATCCGAAACATCGAACGCTTCACCGGCACCCACATCCGACGCACCAAGGTGCCCACCCTGCAGGATGTGGGAGAAGCCCGAAACAGCCACGTATTGAACCGCGTGCGTGAAACGTTGAGAGAAGCAAACTTCCGCAGCCAGGAGCCCCTGGTGGAACGGCTTCTCGAAGAAGGATACACCTCCACGGATATCGCGGCAGCGTTGCTATACCAACTTCAGGACGGCGAATCCAATCTGCCCAAGGAAGGTGAACCGGATCCATTCGCCGACCACCCTGATCGGCGAGGTCCCAGGAACGACCGACGCCAGGGCTCTCCTCGAGAAATGCGCCAAGACAGAGGTCATGGCAGGGAAGACCGCGGCAGTTATCGGGAAAGGCAGGGACGTTATGGTGACGAACGCCCAAGAGGCCGGGGCGAACGCCGGGGTTGGGAGGATCGACGCCCCGCAGCCCGAAGTTCGGCCCCACACAAGAACGAAACCAAACCGGCCCCCATCCGCAAAACCGACTCTGCTAGCTCAAGGCCTGAAAAAACAGATAAACCAACAAAAGCACCTGTCACCAAGGATCCATCTCCAGCGGAATCACTCCCGCCATCCTTGAGGCAAAAAAGCGCACCTGCTTCAAAACCGGCATCCAAAGCTCCTCCCGCAAAAGAATCAGCCCAGGAAGCACCCAAGAAAAAAGAAGCGTCCCCGGCACCACGCTCCTCTGCTCCCTCCAAGCAAGCAAGCCAGGGAACTCGTCGCTTCCGCCTGAGCATCGGGAAGGAAGAAGGTATATCTGCAGCACAACTGAGGGAGTCGGTTATCAAACTGACCGGTGTGCCGGAAAATGCTTTGGGTAAAATTGATATCCAGTCCAAGGGATCGATCGTCGAAGTTTCCTCCGATCAAGCAGAATGGACCGCCATGAAAATGAAACGGGCCCTGATCGCAGGCAAACGAGTCAAAGCCAAACTCATGTAGGCGCCGCGCTTCCGCACCCAAATACTTCCTGTTCCAGATTCAACAACTGACAACACGCAGTCCAAATCATTCCAAAGCTCCGAGGTCTAAAGTGAGTGTAAACCGGAGGGGAGAGTTCCACCTCTCGCCCAAACTTCCTCCTTGAAAACGCTCCTGAGCAAATGAGACGAAACGTGGGAAGACTTCAGTTCATAGCATGACTGTGGCGTTTCCATTGCAGCATGAATATCATTCCAAAGCCCCGAAGTTTGAAGTGGGTGTAAGACGGAGCTTACCCCTCCGATAATGGTTTTCTGTTTTTTT
>Ga0255760_10000240_pt1 | contig 53609 bp, 54 predicted proteins | sample 071ome_25_FD_179960 | JGI IMG/M metagenome (GOLD analysis project Ga0255760, IMG submission 179960) | Coastal salt marsh microbial communities from the Groves Creek Marsh, Skidaway Island, Georgia - 071410BT metaG (version 2) | ecosystem: Environmental > Aquatic > Marine > Intertidal zone >...
ACTGATCGTTGTACTGTTGCAACTTCGCTTCCATCGTGCTGCATTAAAAGCACTTCAAAACCGGGCTCAATTTTGTGTTCCCAAAAAGTTCTTTTAGCGTTATTTTCCATAAACTAAATCAATTTTGTTATTTAGAATAAATCTAAATTGATGTCCTTTCAAAAGCTTTCTAAGGTGCAAAAATACTACATTTGTTAAAAATGTATCCCATCCTTTGCATAAATCCATATTTTGATATTAAAAGTCCCTTTGGCGTTATTTTTTATCAGCATCTCCTCCTACTTTTGAACTGTTTTTGACGCCGATGAATGTGATTGTTGCTCCAAAAAAATTTATTTCCGTAGGAATTAGCTACAAAACAGCTGATGCACAAACCCGAGGATTTTTTGCCTTGGATAATCATCAAATTGAAGAACTTCTAGAAGAAGCCAAACAAAAAGGGGTAAAGGATTTGCTTGTTATCAACACCTGCAACAGAACCGAATTGTATGGCTGGGGAGAAACCCCTGTTTTTTTCAAAAAATTATTGTGCCGACAAATCCCCAAACTAGAACTGCTTCTAGATCAATTGGGATACTGTTATGAAGATGAAGAAGCTTTTCGACATGTTTTTAGAGTGGGTACAGGTCTTGACAGTCAAATTTTGGGTGATTTTGAAGTCATTAGTCAACTTAAAAAAAGCTTTTATACCTCCAAAAAACGAGCAATGACCAATGGGTATAGTGAACGACTGGTCAATGCAATCATACAAGCAAGTAAGCGCATCAAAACAGAAACCGAAATCTCCACAGGAGCAACCTCAGTCTCGTTTGCATCCGTTCAATATATCCTCAATAACATACCAGACATTGACCGCAAGAGAATTTTACTTTTTGGTACCGGAAAAATCGGAAGAAATACCTGTGAAAATTTGGTAAAACACACCACAAACAAATTCATCACACTAATCAATCGAACCAGTGCCAAGGCAGAACAAATCGCAGGTAAATTTCAATTAGATGTAAAACCCTATGGGGACCTTACTTTAGAATTGCAAAAAGCAGATGTTGTAATTGTAGCAACAGGAGCTCCGACGCCAACAATAAGTAAATCGATGATTTTCAATCACAAACCCCAATGGATTTTAGACCTTTCGGTTCCTAAAAACGTAGAACAACAGGTGGCCGAACACAATCAAGTGACACTGGTCCATCTTGACGAACTGTCCAAAATCACAGACGCTACACTTCAAAAAAGAAAACAGCATATCCCCTATGCACTTCAAATAATAGAAGAAATTGAAACGGATTTTAAAGATTGGTTAGCCCATCGCAAACACGCCCCCTTGCTTAAAGCCATTAAAGAAAAATGGAACACTTCTGCCAATAACAATGGGCCCACCAATAACACCACCGACATCAATAAAATCACCGGGCAGATTGCCACCTTCTTAAAAGAAAATCCCGAAGAAGCAGCCACTGCAACCAAATTGCTAACACATATTTTTGAATTAGAAATACGTGCAGATGCGCTCTAAAACCCTTCGAATCGGAACCCGAAAGAGCAAATTGGCACTCTGGCAAGCCCATAGCGCTCAAAGCCTCCTTGCCAAACAAGGCCACCAATCAATTATTGTACCCATTGACAGTGCAGGAGATCAAGACCTCGTGCAGCCACTATACGAAATGGGGGTTCAAGGAATCTTTACAAAAGCGCTCGACACTGCCCTGCTCAATCATCACATAGATCTTGCGGTACACAGCCTCAAAGATGTACCAACCCAACTCCCAGAAGGAATCCTTTTGGGCGCAACCCTAGAGCGCGGAGACCCTAGAGATATTATTGTCCTAAAAAACGATCAAAAACAACTGCCCCAAAAGGGCAGCATTGCCACCAGCAGCCTTAGAAGGCAAGCACAATGGCTTCGCCGTTATCCAAAATATACCTGCGCCAATTTGCGTGGCAACGTACAAACACGGTTGCAAAAACTACAAGCCTCAAATTGGGAAGGCGCCCTATTTGCACATGCTGGTCTCGATCGTCTCGATTTACTCAAAAACCAGCCCTATCAAATTCTAGATTGGATGCTTCCAGCACCTGCACAAGGGGCCATCGGAATTTGTCTTCGTAATAATGACCATGAAATTATTGATGCATTAGCGGCTATAAATTGTTCTAAAACTCAAGCCTGTATCACAGCAGAACGCAGCTTGATGCGCGCCCTACAAGGGGGGTGCTCTGCACCCGTTGGTGCACTAGCCACCATCGACAAGCAATCCATCAACCTAAAAGGGGGCGTTTATGCAATCGACGGGAGCACAGCAGTAGAAGCCGAAATCACCGGCAGCATCACCGCAGCAGACACACTTGGCAAAACGCTAGCCAAAACCATTTTATCACAAGGAGGGAAAGCGATACTAAAAACCATTAAAAATTAAATGCAATTACTCGTAACCAAAAATATTGACCCTGATTTTAGGTCGCGATTGCTCAATCTAGGATGTGCGGTTGTCGAATACCCCTTTATTCGAAAAAAAGCGCTGGGCTACACACTACAAAACACCTCCCCAAATTGGATATTTACCAGTTCATTTGCCGCAAAATTAGCCGCAAAATTACCCGACGGCTTAGCCACTTTAAGAAATAAAAAATTGTTTTGTGTCGGAAAAAAAACCGCAGCAGTTTTTTCAAAAAACAATCAAAAAGTGGTCAAAATTGCTCAAAATGCGGCCGATTTGGCCAATTTTATAGTAAAAAACCACAAAAATGAGGCTTTTTCGTTTTTTTGTGGAACGCTTAGAAGGCCCGAAATTGAAACCCATCTAAAACAACACAATATTAAATTAGATCTGCACATTCTATACGACACCGAACTACAACCCAAAACATTTACAAACCCTTTTGAAGGTGTCGTTTTTTACAGCCCATCGGCCGTAAAAAGTTTTGTTCAAAATAATGATTTTGAGAACAAAACTGCTTTTTGTTTGGGAGATACCACAGCTGCTGAAGCAAGAAAACATACCGATCAAATCAGAATTGCAAAAAGGCCCGAAGCAGCCTACCTATTAATCGAATTAAAAAACTATTTGAATGATCAAAAATGACCTATTCTTAAAAGCCCTAAAAGGACAAACGGTAACCCGTCCACCTGTTTGGATGATGCGACAGGCCGGACGATACCTTCCAGATTTCATGCGGCTAAAAGCCCAGTATGATTTCTTTACACGCTGTCAAACACCCGAGCTTGCTGCAGAAATCACCGTTATGCCAATTGATCAAATTGGCACCGATGCCGCCATACTATTTAGCGATATATTGGTGGTCCTCCAAGCCATGGACATTCCTGTAGAGATGAAATCTGATGTTGGGCCATGGATTCCCAACCCCATAGCAACAGCAAAAGATGTAGATCGTGTTTTGGTACCCGATGTAGAAGACCGACTCAATTATGTGCTACAAGCCATCATCCAAAGCAAAGGACTGTTGGACAACCGGGTGCCGCTGATTGGCTTTGCGGGATCGCCATGGACACTGTTGTGCTATGCCGTCCAAGGTAGTGGATCAAAAACCTTTGATAAGGCCAAAGCTTTTTGTTTTTCTCAACCCGAGTTGGCCCACCGCTTACTTCAAAAAATTACAGACACTACCATCGCCTACCTCAAGGCCAAAGTGGCAACCGGAGTAGATGCCGTTCAGCTTTTTGACTCCTGGGGAGGTCTTCTGGGTCCAGACGACTATCAAACGTTTTCTTGGCAATACCTCCAACAAATTGTAACAGCCCTAAGAACGGAAATTCCCGTAATTGTTTTTGGCAAAGGCTGTTGGTTCGCACTTCGTGAAATGAGTCAATCAGGTGCTGCAGCGCTCGGAATTGACTGGACATGCTCCGCTCAAAATGCACGTTATCTCAGTGGTGGTGCAATCACTCTTCAAGGCAACTATGACCCCGCAAAATTGTTATCCCCCACTTCTCAAATACGTACCGATGTTCATCAAATGATCAATGCCTTTGGCAAGGACCGATATATTGTTAATCTCGGGCATGGCATCTTACCTAATATACCGGTAGCCCATGCACAAGCCTTTGTCGATGCCGTAAAAGAATATTATTAAATCCCAAACCCAATTGAAAGCTTCCTTTTTTAAATACATCAACACCCTACAAGACCAAATCACCACTGCGCTGGAGAACCTCGATGGGTCAGTAAAATTTATTGAAGATCAATGGAGTCGACCAGAAGGGGGTGGTGGAAAAACACGAGTGATCCAAAACGGTACCGTGTTTGAAAAAGGAGGTGTCAATATATCAGGGGTTTACGGACCACTACCTAAAAGCATGCAAGACTATTTTGGCGTGGGAGAAGCTCAATTTTATGCCTGTGGTCTCAGTTTGGTATTGCACCCCAAAAACCCTATGGTCCCGACAACCCATGCCAATTTTAGGTATTTTGAGCTTTATGATGCGCAAGGCAACATACAAGATCAATGGTTCGGAGGAGGGTTAGACCTAACCCCATATTATCTTTTTGACGAAGACGCGCAACACTTTCATCAGGTGTGCAAAACCGCTTGCGACCAGCATGACCCCTCGTTTTACACAACTTACAAAGAACGTTGTGACACCTATTTTTGGAACAGCCACCGAGGCGAAGCACGAGGAATAGGTGGGTTGTTCTTTGACTATTTGCGCCCCAATACAGAAAAAACAGCCCAACAATGGTATGATTTTACCACAGGTATTGGCGATGTGTTTTTGGACGCCTATCTCCCGATCGTAGAGCGACGAAAAAACTTGGAGTACAATGCGTCGCATAGAGATTGGCAAGAAATTCGGAGAGGCCGCTATGTAGAGTTTAATCTCATCCATGACAAAGGCACCCTTTTTGGGCTTAAAACCAATGGTCGTATCGAAAGTATTTTGATGAGCCTGCCCCCAAAAGTGCAATGGGCATACGATCACCAACCTCGTTTGAACTCCCAGGAAGCACGCTTGATTGACGTATTAAAAAATCCCCGCAACTGGATATAGTTCTAGATAAATAAGTACCTTCATTAAAATTAATACCCGATGGACGCCACCCTAATCTTGATCATTTTTTCGCTCTTGGTCGTGTTTTCATACCTCTTTGATTCCTTTGCACGAAAAACCAAATTCCCTTCTGTGATACTTTTGATGCTCACCGGCATGATTACTCGTGCCGTTTTGGAGTTTTATAATTTTACCCCTTGGGGGATTTTGGATGACCTGATCAAAGTTTTAGGAACTGTTGGACTGATTCTGATTGTTTTGGAAGGGGCTTTAGAGCTTGAAATTTCGAAAGAAAAAATGGGAATCATGATCCGGGGGTTTTTAGCAGCTGCTGTTTTGCTATTGGCCAATATTGTTATCATTTCACAATTACTGGATGTGTTTTTCGAAATCACCTATGAAGCGGCAATCTTGCACGCCATACCACTTTCGATTATCAGTAGTGCAGTTGCCATACCCTCAGCCTCGGGCTTCGATAAACACACAAAAGAATTTGTGGTTTATGAGTCGACATTTTCAGACATCATTGGGATCCTAATATTCAGTTATGCCATTCGACAGTTTGAAACTCAAGCACCCCTAATTGGCGTTGCGTCATTGACCAACTTGGGCTTACAACTTTTGGGCATTATCGTCATTTCAGTTTGCATTACCTTTTTGCTTTTTCAATTGATGAAAAGCATTGTGCATCCCGTAAAATTTTTCTTACTCTTGGCCTTATTGGTTTTGGTATATGCCATTGGCAAGTACCTCCATTTGCCCGCATTGGTTACCATTTTTATTTTTGGTTTGATTTTGAGTAACAGCACCTATTTTTTGCCTGCCTATTTTTTAAGAGGAGTCAAGCCCGAAAAACTCGAAGAACAGCTCAAATCGTTTCATCTACTCACCGCAGAATCGACCTTTTTGGTTCGCACATTTTTCTTTCTGTTTTTTGGTTTTTCGATCAGCTTAAGCAATCTTAGCGATCCAAGTGCTTATTGGTATGGATTGCTTATTGTAGGCGCCATGCTTTTGGCAAGATATATTTATATGGCCGTGAGTACCTTGAAAATAAAACCAAGCAATCTAACCTATCATGCGCCCAGAGGGTTAATTAGCATCTTGCTTTTTTTCCAAATCAAAGAGCTGGATAATCCCCAATTTCAAAGCGATCAAATCGATCAAAATCTGCTGCTGATTGTCATCATTTTATCCATCGCGATTCTGTTGATTGGCACCATGAAAAAAACACCCCAAACCGGTACCGCTCAGAAAAGTGACACAGAACTTTCAGAAGTGGACATCACCATTCCAAATTTTGATGAGACGCATTCTTCAAAAGAGGATATTAACACATTAAACGACTAATCATGTACCCATTGCAAAGAAATAGACGGTTAAGGGGTTCTGAATCTATCAGAGCTTTGGTTCGGGAATATCAATTGTCTACCGATGATTTTTTAGCGCCTGTTTTTGTAGAAAACGGAAAAGGCAAAAAGACTGAAATCCCTTCCATGCCCGGTTATTATCGATATAGTCTCGATGTTTTGCCACAAGAAATCAATGCATTGTGGCAGTTGGGCATCAAAGGAGTATTGGTTTTTGTAAAAGAAAAAGAAGCCCTCAAAGACAACACAGGTGCTGCAGCAATCGCCCCCGATGGTTTGATGCAAAGAGCCATCAAAACCATCAAAAATACGCAACCCCAAATGTTGGTACTTACTGATGTAGCCCTAGATCCTTACTCCTCCTATGGGCATGATGGAATTGTTGTTGATGGCAAAATTGTCAATGATCCGACGGTTGAACTATTGGCGCAAATGGCAGCCACACATATAGAAGCTGGAGCAGATGGCGTTGCACCTAGTGATATGATGGATGGGCGGGTGCTTAAAATCAGACAATGTTTTGAAGCCAACGGCTGGGACAATGCCCTTATCATGAGCTACAGTGCCAAATATGCCTCTTCATTTTATGGCCCCTTTAGGGATGCCTTAGACTCTGCCCCAGGTTTTGGAGATAAAAAAACCTATCAAATGGATTTTGCCAATCAAAAAGAAGCCTTGGTTGAGGCAAAACGAGACCTCGATGAAGGAGCCGATATCATTATGGTAAAACCTGGATTGGCCTACTTGGATATTGTTTCCCAATTGGCTCAAAACATAGCCGCGCCCATTGCGGTATATCAGGTTAGTGGAGAATACGCCATGCTTAAAGCCGCCGCCAAATACGGTTGGCTCGATCATCAACCCGTAATGCTCGAACAACTGGTAGCCTTTAAACGGGCCGGCGCGGCAATCATTGCGACCTACCACGCCAAAGAAGCAGCCCAACTCATCGGTGGATAAATTTCGATTCTTTTTTTGTATTTTGTTCAATCTTTTAGAGATGAAAACATTACAAAAATGGCCGTTAAATTTATCTACAACAGCCCCATAGGAAAACTACTTTTTATAAGCAGCGATAAGGGTATTGCGCAGATTTCATTTTTGGAAAGCGACATCGATCAAGCCGCTATTTCTTCAGAAGCGCCTCTAGAAATTGTTAAACAATTTGATCAGTTTTTCGACAACAATTTGACAAAATTTGATCTCAAACTGGACCTTAAAGGCACTGCTTTTCAGAAAAAAATCTGGAAAATCCTTCTCGAAATTCCGTATGGCACCACCCTTTCTTATCTTAAGGTTGCGCAAAAAATTGGGGATACCAAAAAAGTTCGCGCAGTAGCAGGTGCCATTGCAAAAAACCCCATTTTGATCGTCATCCCTTGTCATCGGGTTATTGGCAGCGATGGGAAATTGATTGGCTACTCGGGTGGAATTGAAAGAAAAAAGGCCCTGCTAAAATTAGAAGGCTTTCAATTTCAAAATTCACTATTTTAGTAGAAAAAGCTCATGAAAAAAATCATCAAAATAATTGCTATCGCTACGCTCATCTTGGTTGGCGTACTCTATGCCACCAATACAGATTATCTACTCAAAGGCATGAGCAACATTTATCTTAGAGGTCACAAAACGGCTTTTTTGAGTGATTATCTTTATTTTGATAATGATACGGTCTATAAAAGTCCCAACCCCCAACCCTGGCCCAAACATTCGCAATACAACACCCTCACCGTTTCTGAACAATTAGAACAATACCACCAAAAAACCAAAAGTGTTGCCTTTGTCGTAATACAAAACGATAGCGTGCTCTACGAAAAATATTATAAAGAATACCAATCCGATTCTCGAAGCAATTCGTTTTCTATGGTAAAAAGTATGGTCTCTGCAGCTTTAGGAAAAGCAATTATGGAGGGGCATATCGAAAGTTTGGACCAAAAAGCAATCGATTTTCTTCCCGAACTCAAAGGCGAATATGCCAAAACGGTAACCGTAGGCAACCTCTCTGCAATGGCCTCAGGACAAAAATGGGTAGAATCTTATTACTCCCCTTTTTCTGTTACTGCAGCTGCTTATTTTGTTGATGACATCGCAAAACTGATCATGGATCAACCCATAGATTCAAAACCCAATCAAGGGTTTAAATACCTAAGTGGGACAACCCAACTGTTAGGAATGGTGATTGAAAAAGCTACTGGGCAAAAACTGGCCGACTACATGACCGAAAAATTTTGGCAACCCATGGGAGCAGAACACAGTGCCTATTGGCAAGTCGACAGTAGCGCAAATGGCAACGTAAAAGCCTATTGCTGTTTTGCTAGTAATGCCTTAGATTTTGCTCGATTTGGCAAACTCTATAAAGATTATGGCCGCTGGGGAGATTTACAAATTTTAGACTCTACCTTTGTGGCAAAATCCATACAGCCTATTTATCCAGAAGATCCCGAATACGGCTATGGGTGGTGGCTCGAAAACTACAAAGGACAATCTACATTTATGATGCGCGGGCATCTGGGGCAATATGTAATTGTCCTACCAGAAACCAATACCATCGTCGTTCGATTGGGGCACCTCAAAGGTGAAGCCATTGTCGCAAATCCATTTACCGAAGACATCTATATCTATATAGATGCCGCTTTAGAACTTGTTGAAAATGTTAGGCAAAATTGATCGAGCAAAGGTCCTTTTTTTAGATATCGAAACGGTCCCAGAAATCTATGAGTATCAGAAGCTCAGCACAACCTCCCAATCGCTTTGGGAAGAAAAAACCCGATACCAAAGACACGATGAATCCCCAGAAGAATTTTATAGTCGAGCCGGTATTTGGGCAGAGTTCGGTAAAATTATCTGTATTTCTGTTGGATATTTTGTCCCCGGTCAAAAACAAACACAATTTAGAATCAAAAGTTTTTCTGGTGAAGAAAAATCACTTTTACTCAATTTCAAAGTACTTTTAGAAAACCATTTTAACCAAAAAAACAATCTTTTGTGCGCCCATAACGGCAAAGAATTTGACTTTCCGTTCATCGCACGTCGTATGCTCAAACACCAGATAACACTTCCCGAAAAACTCAATCTTTTCGACAAAAAACCCTGGCAAGTACCCCATCTAGACACCATGCAACTTTGGCGTTTTGGAGACTACAAGCACTACACCTCCCTCAAACTCATGGCACATGTTCTGGGTATTCCTTCTCCAAAAGACGATATAGACGGTAGTCAAGTGGCCAAAATTTTTTACGAAGAAAATGATCTAGAACGCATTATCCGTTATTGCGAAAAAGACACCCTTACCGTAGCGCAGCTATTTTTGAGATTGAGAAATGAACCCTTGATTGAAGACGACCAAATTTATATTCTAACATGAAAGAAAAGATACTGCTTGACATCAAAGGGCTAACCGTTTGTGTTGAAGAAAAAAAATTGGTTTCGGAGATCGATCTAGTACTGCCCAAAAATCAAATTACAGCCCTAGTCGGTGCCTCAGGGAGTGGCAAATCGCTCACCGCACTTAGTCTACTCAATATACTGCCCAACACCTTAAAATGGCAGTGTCAAAAATTTTTGTTCGACGAAAAAGATGTGCTTACCAAAAATTCAAAAGCATGGGAAGCGATCCGTGGCAACGAAATCGGAATGATTTTTCAAGAGCCGCAATCCAGTCTCAACCCAAGTATGCCCTGTGGACAACAAGTATTAGAAGCACTATTACAACATCAAAAAAAAACAACAAGCCAAGCCAAAAAAGAAGTACTGTTGGCCTTTGAAAAAGTTCAACTTCCGGATCCCAACAGAATTTATAATGCCTATCCACACGAAATAAGTGGTGGTCAAAAACAACGGGTTATGATTGCCATGGCACTGATCAATAACCCCAAACTCTTGATTGCAGACGAACCCACTACGGCATTAGATGTCACGGTTCAAAAAGAAATCATCGCTTTGATCAAAAAGCTGCAACTCCAAAACAACATGAGCGTTCTGTTCATCTCCCACGATTTAGAGTTGGTTCAAGCATTTGCAGATCACGTGTCCGTGATGCAAAACGGAAAAATCGTCGAATCGGGACCGTGCAAAGCCCTTTTTAAAAACCCCCAGCACCCCTACACCAAAGGATTGATTAACTCCAGACCTCCCTTGGACAAACGCCCCGAAACACTCCCCACAATTGCAGACTTTTTGAATCATACGGTCTCAATAAAAAATATTACAAATGCCGAACGGGTCCAAAGACATCTAACGCTTTATGCAAAAAAACCACTTCTAGAAGTATTTGATTTAGAAAAGCACTACCTTCTAGAAGCTCCCTTTTGGAAGAAAAAAAAGGTATTTCAAGCGGTCAAAAAATTGAGTTTTGACCTCTATCCAGGAGAAACCTTGGGGCTTGTAGGGGAGTCGGGCTGTGGAAAATCTACGCTTGCACGTGCACTATTATTTTTGGACCCCCCAACTTCTGGTTCGGTCTTTTTTGAAGGAAAGGCCTTGAACAAAATGGATAAAAAAACCCTACACGCTCTCCGAAAAAAAATTCAATACATCTTTCAAGACCCCTTTAGTGCATTGCATCCTTTAAAAAAAATCGGACCAGCGATCGAGGAGGTAATCAGGCTGCATTTTCCACAAAAAAATAAAATACAGGTGCATGAACGCAGCCTAGAACTTTTGGAACAAGTCGGTTTGAGTCAAGAATTTTACCACCGCTACCCCCACGAAATGTCTGGAGGGCAGCGCCAACGTGCCGTAATTGCTCGTGCATTGGCTACTGAGCCATTGCTTATTATTTGTGACGAAGCGGTCGCTGCACTGGATATTTCTGTACAGGCACAGGTGATCAACTTGTTACGACGACTGCAAAAACAACTGGGGATTACCTACCTTTTTATATCCCATGATTTAGCGGTTGTCAAATACCTATCAGATCGTATTTTGGTCATGAATAGAGGTCAAATAGAAGAGCTCGAAGAAGCTGATCTTTTGTATGAAAATCCCCAAAAAGACTACACCAAAAAACTGATTGCAGCACTACCTTCTAAGGTGTGGTAAACTATACTGCGGGACTTGGAATCTGATTGTGGATTTCATCAATCTTACGCAACACTTCCTCAGGCAAGCTACATTGATACGAATCGATATTTTCTTTGAGTTGGTCGATCGTAGTCGCACCGATAATATTGCTGGTAACAAATGAACGATTATTGACAAAAGCAAGTGCCAAGGTCGTTAGACTCAGTCCATGATCTTGTGCGAGTTCTTTATACAATTGGGTGGCTTTACTCGAATTTTCGCTACTATAACGGCTAAATCTTGGGAAAAGCGTCAACCGAGCTTTTTCTGGAAGTTTGCCACCAAGATATTTTCCGGTAAGGACGCCAAACCCCAGCGGAGAGTAGGCCAAAAGACCAACCGACTCGCGGTGACAGATTTCAGAAATTCCGGTTTCAAATTCTCGACATAGCATCGAATAGGCGTTTTGTATGGTAATCATTCGGGGTAAGTTGGATGCCTTTGAGGCATTTAAAAATCGCATCAATCCCCATGGATTTTCATTGGATAGTCCAACATGTCTGATTTTGCCTGCTTTTATGTTTTGTGCCAGGGCTTCAAGCACCTCTTCAAAATTTTCTTTCCACGGATCGTTTGAGTCATATACAAATCCACGTTGCCCAAACCGGTTTGAGTTTCGCTCAGGCCAGTGCAACTGATACAAGTCGATGTAGTCGGTTTTTAGGCGTTGTAAGCTAAGGTCTATAGCTTGATCTATATGGGCTTTTGAGAAACTTAAGTTTTCTCGTATATGTTTTGTATAATCTCCAGGGCCTGCAATTTTGGAGGCCAAAATCACTTGGTCACGTTTGCCGGTTTTTTGAAACCAATTACCGATAATTCGTTCGGTTTCTCCTTGGGTTTCGGCATTTGCAGGAACTGGATAAAGCTCTGCTGTATCAAAAAAATTAACCCCTTGATCTAAGGCATAATCCATTTGTTCAAATCCTTCGTTTTGCGTGTTCTGGTTGCCAAAGGTCATGGTCCCCAAGCAAATCTTACTGACCTTGATGTCAGTATTGGGCAAAATTTTATAGTCCATAAATTAGTCGTTATTCTGAAGAAGTTGTGTGATCTGATCCAATTGAGGGCTAAGTACGACTTCGATTCGGCGGTTTGCAGCACGACCTTCGGTGGTTGTATTTGGCCCTACAGGTATGTATTCTCCACGACCGGCTGCAGTAAGATTTTGAGGTAAAATTTGGGGGTTTTCTAACAGCAATTTTACAATAGAAGTCGCTCTTTTGGTCGATAAATCCCAATTGCCTTCGAGTGCACCTTTGCCACTGTAGGGTACATTATCGGTGTGCCCCTCGATTAAAATTGTAATGTCTGGATTGTCTGCCAAAACATGCCCCAGTTGTTGGACGGCTTCCCTACCGGAAGCACCTACGGTCCAGCTGCCGGATTTGAACAATAGTTTGTTTTCCATAGAGACATAGACTTTGCCATTGCGTTGCTCTACGGTCAATCCTTTTCCTTCAAAATTGAGTAAGGCATCGGACAGCGTTTTTTTAAGGTTTCGCATGCTTTCTTCTTGCTTATCAATCAGATTTTCCAGCTCGGATAAACGCTGCTCCCTTTGGGTAAGTTGTCCTTCTTTTTCGGCAATCTGTGCCAAAAGTTCTAGATTTTCTGCAATGCGCTCCTTTAGGGCGGCATCGCTATTTTCTTCAAGCGTCTGATAGTTGGCTTTTAGGGTTGCATAAATCTGTTTTAGTTCGTGTAAACTGTCCAAACGCTGTTGGGACACCACGCGTATTTGATCGAGCTGACTGGCTAACAAATCATTGGATTGAATTAGTGAGTCGTTGGCTTGCTGCAGGGCGTTGCGTTGGGTTTTGGTCGTTGCATATCGATTTTCTAATTCGTTAAAAACCGATGAAGATACACACGCATTTAAGCTAAAAAGGACTAAAAAAGCAACAGAAATTTTTTTCATTATAATTCGAGGTTTAGTTCTACCCCCACCGGACAATGGTCCGAATGCTTCGCTTCTGGGAGAATATAGGATTTTAATATTTTGTTTTCTAACCGCTCAGCTACCAAGGCATAATCTATACGCCATCCTTTGTTGTTGGCGCGTGCATTGGCACGATAACTCCACCAGCTATAATGATGCGGATTGGGATTGAGGTGTCGAAAAGAATCGATAAAACCAGCACGCATAAATCCATCAATCCAGGCGCGTTCTTCGGGTAAAAATCCAGAAACGGTTTTGTTTCTAACCGGATCATGAATATCTATTGCCTGATGACAAATGTTATAATCGCCACAAATAACTAAATGTGGAACTTCTTTTTTGAGTTCGTCGATATACGCTTGAAATTCGTCCATAAATTGAAATTTATAATCCAAGCGATCGGTGTTGGTTCCTGAGGGCAGGTACAAACTGATTATCGAAACATCGGGGTAGTCTACCCGAAGGACCCGGCCTTCGAAATCCATCTGTTCAATACCGGTTCCGTATACTATGAATTGGGGTTCTTTTTTGGTCAAAATTGCCACGCCACTGTACCCCTTTTTTTGTGCCGAAAACCAAAAGTGGTTATAACCCAATTTTTCAAAAACCTGAGTGTCTACCTGCTCTTGTAACGCTTTGGTTTCTTGAAGGCATAAAACGTCAGGATTGGCGGCTTGCAGCCAACTTTCAAAACCTTTGTTTAGCGCGGCTCGAATCCCATTGACATTATAAGAAAGAATTTTTATCCCCATCAGTTACGAAGATAAAAAAGACAATCGACATCTAAAGGCTTTCTAATTAGAAAGCTTCTCAAGCAAGCTGCGGAGATCTACCTGCTTGGCAAGGGTCTGTGACAAGGTGTCTATGTTTACGCGTTCTTGTTGCATGGTATCGCGGTCTCGGAGGGTTACGGTTCCGTCTTCGAGGGACTGATGGTCAACCGTGACACAATAGGGTGTCCCCAAAGCATCTTGTCTGCGATAGCGTCGTCCTACGGCATCTTTTTCATCATAAACGGCTGTCATGTCCCATTTTAGTGTATCGACAATTTGACGGGCCCGTTCTGGCAAACCGTCCTTTTTTACCAAAGGCAATACCGCAACTTTAGTTGGTGCGAGTACAGCGGGGATTTTTAATACGATTCTTGTGCTTCCATCTTCGAGAGGTTCTTCGGTGTAAGCATTAGAAAAAATGGCTAAAAACATGCGATCCAAACCAATGGAGGTCTCAAGAACATAAGGGGTATAGCTTTCGTTGCGTTCTGGATCAAAATATTTTAGTTTTTTACCGGCATATTCTTCGTGGCTGGATAGATCAAAATCGGTGCGCGAATGGATGCCCTCAAGTTCTTTGAAACCAAAAGGAAATTTGAATTCTATATCGCAAGCTGCGTCTGCATAATGGGCCAATTTTTCATGGTCATGAAAGCGATAATTTTCTGCCGAAATACCCAATGCCAAATGCCAATCTAAACGGGTTTTTTTCCAATGATCGTACCACTCTTTTTGGGTCCCTGGCGGGATAAAGAATTGCATTTCCATCTGCTCAAATTCGCGCATTCTGAAGATAAATTGACGGGCGATAATTTCGTTTCGGAAAGCCTTACCGGTTTGCGCAATTCCAAAAGGGAGTTTCATGCGTCCGGTTTTTTGAACGTTGAGAAAGTTTACAAAAATACCTTGTGCAGTCTCGGGTCGGAGGTAGAGGTCCATGGCAGTGGCTGCGGAAGCCCCAAGTTTGGTGCCAAACATGAGGTTGAATTGTTTGACGTCGGTCCAGTTGCGAGATCCCGATTCTGGACAGGCAATTTCTAATTCTTCTATCAGCGCTTTGACATCTGCCAAATCTTCTTTTTCTAAAGACTGTCCCAAACGTTTGAGAATGGCGGTTGCTTTTTCTTGATAGTCCAACACTCGAGGATTGGTTTGCAAAAATTGCTGTTGATCAAATTGATCTCCAAAACGCTTGGCTGCTTTGGCTACTTCTTTTTCGATTTTGGCTTCAATCTTTGCGACATAATCTTCGACCAAGACATCGGCACGATATCTTTTTTTGGAATCTTTGTTGTCAATCAAGGGGTCATTAAACGCATCAACATGCCCCGAAGCCTTCCAAGTAGTTGGGTGCATAAAAATGGCGGCATCGATACCTACAATATTTTCGTGAAGTTGCACCATGGATTTCCACCAATATTCACGAATATTATTTTTGAGTGCGACGCCATTTTGACCATAATCATATACGGCACTTAGGCCATCATAAATTTCACTTGAAGGAAAAACAAAACCATACTCCTTTGCGTGGGAGATGATTTTTTTAAAAGTTTCATTATCGTTTGCCATGCCGCAAAAGTACTTCTTTTTATTATTTTTAGGAATCACCAAATCAAATCCATGAAAAAAACGATCATCAATTTATTTGGGTCAATGGCCCAGCTTTTTTTTCCGAAGCTGTGTGTTGGATGTCGTGGGGTTTTGCAGCCTTATGAAAAGACGCTTTGTTTGAAGTGCGAGCTGGGTTTGCCCCTTTGCTATTTTACGCCCCACAAAACCAACATCATGCATCAACGGCTGTCCGCACATATCCCTGTAGAATATACTACAGCCCTCTTTTTGTTTTATCCCAAAGGGATCATCGAACAGTTGATCCATCAACTCAAATATAACGGACAGAGGGCCATTGGTGTTTTATTTGGTGATTGGATGGCCGATCAACTTTCAGATTCTTTTTTTGAAAAATGCACGGCCGTTATCCCAATGCCCTTACACCAAAAACGGCAACGTAAAAGGGGGTATAACCAAGTTGAAGGGTTTGCCAAACAGATTGCCGATAAGCTCGCAATCCCTGTCTGCAATCATGTGGTTTGGCGAAAGAAAAATACCCGACAATTGGCCCAAGGCAAAGTTCAGAATCGCTGGGAAGAATTGGCCGACGCTTTTGCACTAAACCCCAACCACAACTTCACAAATCAACACTGGTTGTTGGTCGATGATGTGATGACTACTGGGGCGTCTTTGTGTGCTTGTGCCAAGGCACTACTTGAAATTCGTGGTTCTAAAGTTAGTATTGTCACCATAGCCTATAGGGTGTAAGAAGAATATTGTGTTATTTTTGTTCCAGCATTGATGCCATGAAACAATTATTGCGTGTCTTTTTTTTAGCAATCGCACTTTTCTTAACTGCATGTGCCAAAAGAGGTACTCCAACAGGAGGAGCCAAGGACAGTATACCTCCCGTATTGATCAACGCCAGCCCCAAACAAAACACCATTTTTTTTGATGCTGAAAAAATTACACTGACCTTTGATGAGTATATCAAACTTAACAACATCAGCAAACAGCTGATCATCTCTCCACCGCTACCTTCTAAAGCCTATAAGGTGGATCCGCAAACCAATATTGCCAAAAAAATAGAAATCGAATTGCTGGATTCTCTAAATCCAAACACAACCTACACCTTCAATTTTGGCGAAAGCATCACTGACAACAACGAAGGAAATATCTTACCCTTTTTTTCATACACCCTATCGACGGGCGCCACAATAGATTCTTTATATGTCCGCGGAAGAGTGACGGATGCATTTGACGAAGTCACTACCTCTTATATATCGGTACAGCTTTATCCTGTTGATAGTGTTTACAAGGATTCGACCATATACAAACAGCAGCCACTTTATGTTGCTAGCACCTTAGACTCGACAATATATAGGTTTCAAAATCTAAAAGCAGGAACCTATGAAATCATTGCCATTAAGGACGTAGCCAGCAACTATTTTTTTGATCAAAATGTGGACAAGATTGGGTTTAGAAAAGAATATATTACCCTGCCACAGGACAGTATTGTGGATTTAAAAATCTTTAAAGAAATAACCAACTTCAGCTGGGCAAGGCCCTTTTTTATCAATAGACATCATATTGGGATCCCCTACTATGGCAGATATGAAAATCAAAAAATGGAAGTGATTAGCGATCTCCCGGATAGTTTTGAGTATCTCATTAACAAAAATCGTGAAACCGATACCCTCAATTATTGGTTTAAAGGAATTCAGACCGATTCGCTAAAATTTCAATACTTGCTGCAAGATTCGCTACGAACCACCACGGTCAAATTCAATAAACCAATAGCAGACTCTTTGGTCATCAGCCGGATTACGGGTAATGAAATCATGCTCAAAGACACTTTTCTAATATCCTCCAACCTGCCTCTTGTAAAGTTAGATTTAGAAAAAATAACGGTAAGAGACATCGATTCATTGCCTATTCCTTTTCGGGCCAAAATTGAGCAAAACTATGACCGCGTTTATATTGCCTTTGACTTGGAGCCCAACAACAGGTATCAGATCGATTTGTTGCCTGAAGCGTTAACTGATTTTTTTGGAAGCGTCAATGACACCCTTCAGTTTGTTTCGACCACCCAGTCAATCGAAAACTATGGTGCTATTTTTATCAACTTACAATACAATGACAATACACCCTATATCTTAGAACTGTTGGACAATAAGGGTAAAACTGTACGACGCGTTACCGATCAGGAAGGTACCACTCGTATCGCCTGGGAGTTGTTGCCCGCTGGTAAGTATAAAATACGTTTTGTAGTTGATGGCAATGGCAATCAAAAATGGGATACCGGACATTATCTAGACAAAATTCAACCTGAAGAAGTGTTGTATTTCCCTGCTGAGTTAGACTTACGTGCCAACTGGGACCTCAACGAAACATTTAATGTAGCCGAAATTCGTCGCGGTCCTCCAGAAACGGCAACTGATTCCGTAACACTTCAAGAGCCTCCCAATCCAAACTAGCGCGCAAGCTGTTGGGATCCCCTAAATATGGATCGGCAATAGAAGCTCCCAAACCATTATAGACCGCAGAATGACCTGGATAGTCATGTCCATTGGGATCAGTTCCAATTCGATTGACCCCTACACAATAAGACATATTCTCAATTGCTCTAGCCTCAAGCAAGGTATCCCAGGCGCTAATTCGTGGTTTTGGCCAATTGGCAACATATACCAACAGGTCATAGTTGTTTTGATTTCGAGACCAGACCGGAAAGCGCAAATCATAGCAAATTCGTAAACAAATCCGCCAACCTAGATAGTTGACCACTCCCAAATCCGTACCCGAAGTATACGCTAGGTGTTCTCCTGCCAAAGTAAATGTATGGCGTTTATCGTAGGTAAATAATACGCCCTCGGGGGTCGCAAAAACAAAACGGTTGTAGTATTGTTGAGCCTCTTCTATCACCAAACTCCCTAGTAGAGCAGCCCCTTTTTGTTGCGCCATTTGCTGCATCCATCGAATTGTAGGCCCTTGCATCGCTTCGGCAATAGGTTTTGGGTGCATGGTAAATCCTGTGGTAAACATTTCTGGCAAAACAATCAAATCTACAGGTTCTTCAACACTGCTGATTCGTTGTTCGAAATGACGCCGGTTGGCTTCTGGAGACTCCCATACCAAATCTGCTTGAAGCAGCAAAAGATCGATTTTTGTTTTTCTATTTTGTACATTCATCCACGTGAAACTACGATATTTATCCTTTAAATAATAACACTATGAAGCCATCTGTTCTCTTTTTGAGTCTTTTATTTTTATCCCTATCGCTAACGGCCCAGGACTATTATTATCCCAAATCGGGTGCCCAATGGGCGCAACGATCTCCAGAATCTTTTGGCTTGTCTAGCGAAAAAATTAATGCCGTAGTTTCTTTTGCCCAAGCTAATGAATACAGTGAATCAAGAGACTTAAGGATAGCTATATTGAATGGTTTTCGTCAAGAACCTTACCACGAAATTTTGGGTCCTACCAAAAAAAGGAGTGGCCCAGCGGGTATGATACTCAAAAACGGTTATCTCATCGCTTCATGGGGAGATACCAAAAGGGTAGATATGACCTTTAGTGTTACCAAAAGCTATTTGGCAACCGTAGCAGGACTTGCACTTCAAGAAGGGCATATCCAATCTTTGGACGACAAAGTGTATCCCTACATCTGGGACAATACCTTTGATGGCGCACACAATGAGAAAATCACCTGGACACACTTATTGCATCAAACCTCTGACTGGTCGGGACAACTGTGGGGTGGGTATGACTGGGCAGACCGCCCGCCACAAACCGGCAGTATCGATGATTGGAAATACCGAACCCTCCATGAGCCTGGAACACATTATAAATACAACGATGTGCGCGTCAATGTATTGGCCTATGCTTTGTTACAGGTTTGGAGAAAATCACTGCCTCTTGTTTTGAAAGAAAAAATTATGGATCCCATTGGTGCTTCCGACAGCTGGAGGTGGTTTGGGTATGACAACTCTTGGGTCGTCATGGACGGTTATAAAGTACAATCGGTCTCAGGGGGAGGACACTCTGGTGGAGGTCTTTTTATCAATACGGAAGACCATGCCCGTTTTGGATTGCTGTATCTTTCTAAAGGAAAATGGAACGGCAAAACTTTGATTGATTCTACGTGGATCGATCAGGCACTGGTTCCTGCAACGGCAAATCCAAATTATGGAATGTTATGGTGGCTCAACAACAAAACGGGCAGCAATTACATCCCAGAAATCTCCGATAAGATGTATTATGCCGCCGGTTTTGGTGGCAATTTTATCTTGATTTTTCCAGAAGAAGATCTTGTTATTGTCACCCGATGGCTGGCCCCCAACAAACGGGAAGATTTCTTGAAATTGGTCGCAAAAGCCCTTCGTTAAGACGTCTGTTTATCCAACCCTTCGGGGTAAAGAAAATCGTTGTACGGAAAGCGGGTGATGTGTATTTCGCGTACGGCTTCATAGACTTTTTCTCTAAAATCGTTCAAGTTTTTTTTGCTTAATGCAGAAATAAAAAGTGCATTGCCGTTGCTTTTGCTCATCCATGTTTCTTTCCATTCTGCCAAAGTATAATGGCTGCTGTTTCGCTCTAAAACCAGCTCATCATCATCCCAAGGTTCTGGTTGATATGCATCAATTTTGTTAAAAACCATGAGGGTTGGTTTTTCTTTGGCGTTGATTTCTGATAAAATCTGATTGACAGAATCGATGTGTTCTTCAAAGTTGGGATGCGAAATATCGGCAACATGCAAAAGTAAGTCGGCTTCTTGAACTTCGTCTAACGTACTTTTAAAGGACTCCACCAGTTGTGTTGGCAATTTTCTTATAAATCCAACCGTATCGCTCAATAAAAAAGGGAGGTTGCCAATAACTACCTTACGAACTGTGGTGTCTAAGGTGGCAAAAAGTTTGTTCTCGGCAAAGACTTCACTTTTGGCAATCGCATTCATGAGGGTAGATTTGCCCACGTTGGTATAGCCTACCAAAGCCACACGCACCAATGCTCCGCGGTTACCTCTTTGAGTACTCATTTGCTTGTCGATAAGCTTTAGTTTCTTTTTTAATAGTGCAATTTTATCCCGAACGATTCGACGGTCGGTTTCGATTTCGGTTTCACCGGGACCGCGCATCCCGATACCCCCACGTTGGCGTTCTAAATGTGTCCAAAGTCCTTTGAGGCGTGGCAAGAGGTACTCATACTGGGCCAATTCTACCTGGGTTCTTGCGTAGCTGGTCTGGGCTCTTTGTGCAAAAATGTCTAAGATCAGACCGGTACGGTCGAGTATTTTGCAACGCAGTGCTTTTTCGATATTGCCTTGTTGTGCGGGGGTCAGCTCGTCATCAAAGATTACGGTGGTTACTTCATGTTGCTCTACATAGGCGGCTACCTCTTCGATTTTGCCCGTCCCGATAAAGGTTTTGGGGTTTGGCAAGCTCATGTTTTGAGTAAATCGATGCAAAACATGACCCCCTGCGGTGTAGGCCAAAAAAGCCAACTCGTCCAAATATTCTTTAGACTTAGCGGCGTCTTGGGCTGCGGTAATCACCCCAACCAAGACAGTATTTTCGTATTCTAGTTGTTGCTTTTCGATCATGGATCTAATCTATTTCCATGTTTTTAGAGAGAGTGTTGTTCCATTGAGTTCTGCATAGGTGTAGTGGGTGATCCAATCTCCTGTGTTAATGTAAGTTGCATTTTGACCTAAATCGATTTGCATGGGCAAATGCCGGTGGCCAAACAAAAAATAATCGCGGTGTTGCTGCGTTAATTTTCGACGACAATACTGTGCCAGCCATTCTTGATCTTCTCCCAAAAATTGGATGTCCTCAGCTCCAGAAATCAATTTGTTCTTGGTAGACAGATACTGAGCTAAAGCAACACCAATGTCAGGATGCAACCATCGGAAAAGCATTTTTAGAAATGGATTGGTAAACACTTTTTTCATGCGTTTGTATCCCAAATCATTGGGTCCTAGTCCGTCTCCATGCCCAATTAGAAATTTTTTTCCATTGAGTTCAAAATCTTGTGGTTTGTGAAAAACAGGGATTCCCAATTCTTTTTCAAAATAATCGGTCATCCAAAGGTCATGATTTCCTACAAAATAAAAAATGGGGAGTCCTTGGTCTGCCATAGTCGCTAGTTTGCCCAAGGGGCGAACAAAACCTTTGGGAACTACCTTTTTATATTCAAACCAAAAATCAAAAAGATCACCTAACAAAAAGAGAGCTCCTGCTTGTTGTTCAACATGCACCAACCAGTCCATAAAGACTGCTTCACGCAACTTACTTTCCTTGCGTGTAGGTGCACCAAAGTGCTGATCCGAGGCAAAAAAAATGGGTTTGTCCGTCTGGAGCTCCATAAGATGAGTTAATATCACAAAGGTAGTAAATCGCCTTTAGCCAATAGCGTGTTCTAGATCATCTATTAAATCTTTTACATCTTCGATGCCCACGCTCAAACGAATTAGGGCATCAACCACACCGCTTTTTTCTCGAATTTCTTTAGGTATCGAGGCATGTGTCATACTGGCAGGGTGTCCAGCAAGGCTTTCGACACCTCCCAAAGATTCTGCAAGTGTAAATAGTTGCAATTGTTCTACAATTTTGATCGCTGCTTGATAATCCGCACCCACGGGGACAAAGGATAACATGGCGCCAAAATCATTCATTTGGGATTTTGCTACGTTGTGGTTGGGGTGATTTTCAAAACCCGGCCAATAAACTTTTTCGACTTTAGGGTGCTGTGCTAGATAGTGGGCAATTAGGGCTGCATTTTGACAGTGACGTTCCATACGTACATGCAGGGTTTTGATTCCTCTTAATGTCAAAAAACAATCAAATGGTCCCGGTACTGCACCACTCGCATTCTGAATAAAGGCCAAACGATCGGCCAGTTCTTCATTGTTGGTTATCAAGGCTCCCAGAACCACATCCGAATGACCCGCCAAATATTTTGTTGCCGAATGCATGACAATGTCTGCGCCCATATCCAAAGGTTGTTGCAAATAGGGGGAGGCAAAGGTGTTGTCCACTGCCAATAAGAGTTTGTGTGCTTTTGCTAGTGCTGCCATGGCTGCAATGTCAATGACATTCATCATGGGATTTGTAGGGGTTTCTACCCAAATCAATCTGGTTTTTGAGGTGATGTATGTCGCTACGGCTTTGACTTCATCCATGGGTACAAATTGGAATTGAATGCCATAGGTTTCAAAAATTTTGGTGAATAGCCGGTAAGAACCCCCATATAGATCATGGGTAGCGATGACTTCGTCTCCAGGCTTCAAAAGTTTGATTATAGCGTCCATGGCTGCCAGACCGGAGGCAAATGCAAGTCCATAGGCTCCGTTTTCTATATGGGCAAAACTTTTTTCGAGCGCTTGCCTTGTGGGGTTGTGCGTACGACTGTACTCAAATCCTTTATGTCCTCCCGGGGTGGTCTGTGCATAGGTCGATGTCTGATAGATCGGGGGCATTACAGCCCCATAGGCTGGATCGGGAGCTTGGCCGCCGTGTATGGTTAGACTGTTAAAGCGTAATTTTTTTTCCAAAACAATTTGATAAATAAGGATTAAAGGTATTGATTTTGCCGTATTTGAAATGCATTTCGTCAAAATGCATTTTATTTGTTAAAAAATCAGTCTATGAATGCGTTTTTTTATCTGAGCAGTTGCGATACCTGCAAACGAATCATGAGCACATTGCGTCTTCCCGCAACAGTAACAAAAGTGGATCTTAAGAAAGACCCCCTTACTCCCGATCAGCTTCACACCCTTTATACATTGAGCGGGAGTTATGAGGCATTGATCAATAAACGGGCGCAATTGTACCAACAACGCAATCTTAAAGTACAAAATCTTGATGAAGCACAATACAAAGCGTTGCTTTTAGAACACTATACGTTTCTTAAGCGTCCCGTTTTGATTTATGACAATCACCTGTTTGTCGGTAATAGTGCCAAAACAATTGCGGCAGCCAATACTTTTTTGAGTGAACAATAGAATTTTTGCTTTGCTTGCTGCTCTTGGAGCCACAACCATTTATGGTCTCAATCATACGATTGCCAAAGTTGTAATGCCCGACTATATCGGTGCTTTTGGATTTATTATGTTGCGTGTGGTTGGTGCTTCTTTGTTGTTTTGGTTTTTTAGTTTGTGGGCCCCCAAAGAGACTATTGAGCGGAAGGATTATGTTCGTGTTTTTTTTGCAGCACTCTTGGGAATGTGCATCAATATGTTGATGTTTTTTAAAGGACTCGAACTGTCCACCCCCATCAATAGTGGTGTTATCGTAACCTTGACCCCAATCATTGTTTTGATTTTATCCGTAATATTCCTACGAGAACAACTCGGGATTCGCAAGTTTATAGGTATCGTAATTGGTTTTTCTGGGGCATTGCTATTGATCTTTTACAGTGCCACTACGGTGGCTAATGCCCCCAATGTGACTTTAGGAAATGTGCTTTTGTTGATAAATGCAACGAGTTATGGCGCCTATCTGATTTTGGTTAAACCACTGACTCAAAAATACCATACCATAACACTGATGAAATGGATGTTTTTGTTAGGTGTTTTCCTGACTTTTCCAGTTACGATTAGCGATTTTTCTAATGTTGAGTGGGGACAACTGCCTATAGATATTATCTGGCGTATGGTTTTTGTTGTGGTTGGTACAACTTTTTTGACCTACTTGCTCAATGTCTATGCCCTCAAGACCTTACCCGCTTCTGTAATAGGGGCTTTTATCTATATACAACCGTTGATTACAATTGTATATGCTGTTGTAACAGAAAACGATCGGTTGGATCTTCCAAAAACGGTTGCTTGTCTTCTGGTCCTTTTTGGTGTTTATCTGGTAACCAAAAAACCAAAAAGCAAACCGTTAAATTCCAGCCTGAGCCAACAATAACAATAGAACAAATTGAATCGCCTCGTGTCCGTTGTCGTTGTACCACCACTCGTCTAACGAATGTGCTTTCCCTCCGGTACCTCCACGTCCAACAGTAACGGCAGGTATTCCGAGTGAAATCGGAATATTGGCATCTGTTGATCCCCGAGTCAGTTCGGGAGTTTTACCAAAATATTGGGTTGCTGCCATGGCTTTTTGAATTAGAGGCAGCTCCGATGATAATTCTCCAGAAGGGCGGTTGCCAATTTTTTCAAAAATTAGCTCCAAATCAGCACCGCGCCTTTTTCGAGCATTTTGAAGGTCTAAGGCTTCTTGTGTTGCTGTTTTGAGAAGTGCTTCCATGGCATCCAAACGTTTTGGTTCTACAGAGCGGATGTCAATCAACATAGACGAACTAAAGGGAACGGAGTTTATGGAAGTTCCTCCGTTGATTACACCAACATTGTAACTGGTTTTTGGGCCTTCAGAAGTGTATTTGTCGGCAGCCGTTACAAAACGGTCTATGGCGGTTCCTAATGCGTGATGGGGGTTAACCAAACCAAAGGCGCCCCAAGAGTGTCCTCCCGGACCCGCATAGGTAACACGATAACGGTAAGAGCCCAACCCTTTGTTATTGACACGTCCCAATGCACCTCCATCTATTGAGATCCACGAATCAATTTTTGGCCCAGAAGGACTAAAAAGGGCTTTGACCCCTCTGAGGTCTCCCAAGCCTTCTTCGCCAACAGTGGCAATAAAGAGGATGTCATCTTTGGGTTGTATTTGTTGTTTTTTTAGGGTTTTTAAAACCGTGATTAGCATGGCCAATCCTCGAGTATCATCCCCAATACCAGGAGCATATAGGGTGTCATTGCTCACGCGTACACGAACATCGGTGCCTTCTGGAAAAACCGTGTCTAGATGGGCATTGAGCGCAACTACATTTTTTCGTTCGGCGCCTTTTAGTAGTCCAATAACATTTCCTTCCGTATCTATCCATAGTGAGTCAATTTGAGCATTTCGCAATTTTTGAGCAAATGCCTGGGCCCTAACAGCTTCCATAAAAGGAGGCGCAGGGATTTCGGTCAACTCGATAAGATCGTTGTGTGTTTCAGGCTCTAGGGCCTTGATCGTTTCAAAAGATTTTTGGATGTGCTTATTTTTAGTGAGTTTGTTGATTTGCCGTACATATTTTTTATCTACCGGATTTGGCGTTTCTTGCGCCACGATATAGAGATTGCCGAGGAGCATCACTAGAATCAGAATGACCTGTTTATAGGAGTGCAATTTTTGCATGTTTTTATGGTTTTGAGGCTTTAAATTAGGGGTTTTTTGGTATTGAAATTTAATTTTAATCATTTTTTTAAGAGGGCATTTTTTTTACCTTTAGAAAAAATTTAAAATGAACCGAATTGCCGTTGCCCTTTTAGCGCTGCTAATCAGTAGTTGTGGTGAAACCGAAAACAAGAAAAAAGATTTTGAATACAAGCGGACCCAACAGGAAGAAAAAAAGACCGCTGTAGAAACTGATAAAGCCCCAATCGATCTTTCAAATAAAGGGATTGGTCCCATCGATAGTGTTGATTTTGGAGCCCTTGACGATGCCTTAGTTGCTACAGGTGCAGAAGCATTTAAACAAAAATGTACGGCCTGCCACTACCCCAACCGCAAACTCATTGGTCCTGCAATGTCGGGAATCTATGAACGTAGAAGTCCAGAATGGGTGATGAATATGCTTCTTAATCCTACACAGATGTTAAAAGAAGATCCTATCGCTATTGCCTTATTGAAAGAGTATAACAACATCCAAATGCTCAATCAAAACTTGAGCCAAGAAGAAGCCCGTGCTATTGCAGAATATCTGCGTACACTCTAAACTAGAGCGACCAAGATTTTCCGCCCGTAGTTTCCATCAAGTCAACACATCCTTGTTGTTGTCCGGGTATTGGAGCATAAGCCAACACTTGTTCACCAATATATTCTGAGCCTCGAAAGCCCGTGATGCAAAGATCACGGAGACTAGAAACAGCGTTATAAGCCAACGATTCTTTGGGTGCTGCTGGGCCTTCTCCTTTTTCTACAGCCTCCAAATAACCATATAGATCTTGCATCCATTTTCCTTTTTTGGGTGCTTCTGCGCGAAGGAATTTAAACAATTGAGCTTCTAAGGCTTTGGCGTTGGTGTTACCACTTTCGGTTGTAGTGATTTCGGTAAAAGCCTCAAAACCTTGCAAGAAAAGCTTTTGATCTTTTTCGCTGATAACCACATCCATATAGGCATCGACAAATCGAATTAAATTTAGTTCCGATGCAGAAGGCGTGTCTGTTTTTGGTAAAATAACATCCATCAAAGCTTCTAGAGTAGCAACTTGGTTGGAAGGCAAAATTTTTGGAGCCCATCCCTCTGAACTACTACAACTTTGTAGAATGCTTAAAACAGTAGGAGTCATGGCGGTGGCACCAAAGGTATATCCGAGATTTTTTAATACTTGTCTTCTATTCATGGTGTATGTTTCAGATATTATTTTTTTTAAGTTGTTCTACAGCGTGGCTGGCGGCTCGAGCCGTCAATGCCATATAGGTAAGCGATGGATTTTGATTGCCCGCAGAAGTCATTGCTGCGCCATCGGTAACGTAAACATTGGGTACGGAATGAATTTGGTTATAGGCTCCCAATACTGAGGTTTTGGGGTCACGACCCATTCGAGCGGTTCCCATTTCGTGAATTCCAAGACCAAGTGCATATTCACCGTCATAAGAACCTACATTTTTGAATCCTGCAGCTTCAAGCATTTCGGCAGCTTGTTCTTTCATGTCCTTGCGCATCTTAATTTCGTTTTCTTTGATGGTCGCATCAAAAGTTACGGTTGGTAGTCCCCATTGGTCTTTTTTATCATAATCCAAATACATTTTGTTTTCGTGATAAGGCAAGGTTTCTCCAAATCCACCTAATCCCATACTCCATTGACCGGGTTTTAAGATTTCTTGTTTAAAATCGGCGCCGAAAGCCATTTCTGCGGCTAAGACTCCGGTGCTGCTTCTCGATGCTCCGCCTTGGTATCCATAGCCTCTAATAAAATCTTTGTGGTTGGTGTTACCTCCAAGGTTTCTAAACCTTGGAATGTATATTCCGTTGGGACGACGACCTGTGTAGTATTTGTCTTCCATTCCTTCAAAGGTTCCGTATGCGCCTACACCCAAGTGGTGGTCCATCACATTATGACCGAGTTCACCAGAGTCGTTACCCATACCGTTTGGAAAACGATCCGATTTAGATTGCATCAAAATAGATGTCGAGGCTATGGCTGATGCACATAAGAAAATTACTTTTGCAGTAAACTCTATCGTTTCTTTTGTTTCGGCATCAATAATTCGAACGCCTGTTGCACGTTGGGTTCCTTCGTCATACATGACCTCGTGTACTATGGAGTTGGGTCTCAAGGTCATATTGCCTGTAGCTTCGGCTGCGGGTAGTGTTGATGTGACACTACTAAAGTAGGCCCCAAAAGGGCATCCACGCATACAACGGTTGCGATACTGACAGCTGCTTCTACCGATTCCTGGCTTGGTGCCCTCGGTTATGTGTGCAGTTCGTCCGATGGTCATCACACGGTCGGTGTATTTTTTGCTCAATTCACCTTTCATATGTTCTTCAACGCAATTCATTTCCATGGGCTTCAAGAACTTGCCGTCGGGCAATTGAGGTAGTCCCAAATTTTCACCACTCACACCAATATAGTCTTCTACATAGTCGTACCAGGGCGCAATATCTCTATATCGAATGGGCCAATCGACTGCAATGCCATCTTTGAGATTGGCTTCAAAATCAAAATCACTCAAACGGTAACTCTGGCGACCCCACATTAATGAGCGTCCACCAACATGATATCCTCGCATCCAATCAAAACGCTGGTCTTCGTTGTAGGGGTGGTCGATATCATCTACAAAAAAATGTTTGTTTGACTCTGTAGTCGTGTAGCCCGTTCTAGACTGCTTTCCTTGACGCTCCCGCGTTGCTTTGGTAATCAAATCTCCAGCAGGGTAATCCCAAGGATCATTGTGCATTGTAGGATAATCTTCGATATGTTTGATCATTCTCCCGCGTTCGAGCACGAGTGTTTTGAGTCCTTTTTCGCAGAGTTCTTTTGCAGCCCATCCACCACTAACTCCTGTGCCAACGACTATGGCATCGTATTGAGTGTTCATATGAAAGTGTTTGATTTTTAGTAGTTCTAACCAAATATAAAAATTTTTGAGGCCCTTCAAAATTTATTAATTCATAATCCTTAGATAAAAAATGGAATTTGATAAAATTTCAATTTTAATTGTATTTTAGAAATCCAAACACGGAAAATTTTAGTCAATGAAATCAAGAATTTATGCTGTTACAATAAGCCTTTCTATGGTTATCGGTTTATTGCTGTTTCAGGGTTGCAACAATGCAGCTTCAAAAAATAAAACGGAAGACGCGCCCCCGTTTTTCAAAATATCTTTGGCGCAATGGTCCATACATAAGATGATCCGGTCAGAAGCCGTTTCACCTTACGAATTTGCTGCATTGGCAAAAAAGTGGGGTTTTGAGGGGCTCGAATATGTAAATCAACTGTATCCTGATGTGATGAATAGTGAGGATAAAGCTGCTGCTTTAGAAAATTTTGTCAATCAAAACAATGCGCTTGCTGCAGAACATGGGGTTCAAAATGTCCTCATCATGATTGATAGTGAAGGTGATCTTGCCGCTTCTGATGCTGAGGTACGAGCTCAGGCAATTGCCAACCACAAAATGTGGATTGAAGCTGCATCAAAAATGGGCTGTTCGTCGGTGAGACTCAACCTCTTTGGCGAAAAAGACCCTCAAAAATGGGTGGGCAACTCCATCGCCAGCATGACCGAACTTTGCACCTTTGCCAAACCTTTGGGGATCAATGTTATTGTAGAAAATCACGGTAGAATATCATCGCGAGTCCCTTTGTTGATGGAGGTGATCAATGGTGTGGCCATGGACAATTGTGGCACCCTTCCAGATTTTGGAAATTTTTGCATCAGCGACGAAGGTTATGGTTCTATTTTTGACGGAAGTTGCGATGAAGTCTATGACATCTATAAAGGAGTAGATGAAATGTTGAAAGCTGCATTTGGTGTCAGTGCCAAATCTTACGTCTTTGATGCCGAAGGTAACGAAAGAAATATCGACTATAAAAAAATGCTTCAAATTGTCAAAAACAATAACTATTCTGGATTTATAGGGGTCGAATTTGAAGGTGACGAACTTTCTGAAGAGGAAGGAATCCTAGCAACTAAAGCACTGTTGATTGAAGCAGCAAAAGGAATTTAAAACTTAATTGAAACCAAAATGAATACTAAAACTAAACTACAGCTATCGACCATGATGTTCCTCGAATTCTTTATTTGGGGAGGCTGGTTTGTTACCATGGGTACGTATTTGTCTCAAGCCTTTAGTGCAACAGGCGGACAACTGGCCATGGCCTACGAAACCCAATCTATTGGTGCCATTGTTGCACCCTTTATAATCGGTCTCATTGCTGACCGCTACTTTTCGGCTCAAAAGATTTTGGGTATACTGCATTTAGCAGGAGCTTTTTTGCTGTATCAAGCGGCTGTTTCTCCCGATTTTAATGCCTTCTATCCCTACATCCTGATCTACATGATTCTCTATATGCCTACATTGGCATTGGTAAATTCTGTGGCGTTCAGACAAATGAAAGACCCCTCAAAAGAATTCGCAAACATTCGTGTACTCGGTACCATCGGATGGATTGTGGCTGGGGTGCTTATTGGATACCTTGGTTGGGAATCCAAAAATTTACTCCAGAACACTTTTTATTTTACGGCCGGTGCTTCAGTGCTCTTAGGCCTGTTTAGTTTTACACTTCCAAAAACACCACCAACCTCAACAGAAAGCGCCAGTATTCGTGATATTTTAGGACTGGATGCCCTTTCGATGCTCAATGATGCCCGTTTCTTAGTGTTTTTTATAGCTTCGATACTCATTTGTATTCCTTTGGCATTTTATTACCAACATGCCAATCAGTTTCTAAATGAAATCGGGATGGAAGCTGCGGCTGGTAAAATGACCCTTGGTCAAATGTCCGAAGTCGGTTTTATGCTCCTATTGCCTTTGTTCCTTAAACGCTATGGCATCAAAACAACCCTACTCTTCGGAATGATCGCTTGGGCATTACGCTATGTCCTCTTTGCTTATGGCGATGTGGGTGCGCAGAGCTGGATGCTCATTTTTGGAATATTGCTCCACGGCATCTGTTATGATTTCTTCTTTGTATCGGGTCAGATTTATACCGACTACAAAGCAGGCACCAAATTCAAAAGCGCAGCGCAGGGGCTCATCACACTTGCAACCTATGGGCTGGGGATGCTCATTGGCTTTAGAAGCGCTGGTTACATCACCGACCAATATGTTATGGGCGAAACCCACGACTGGACACAAATTTGGATCCTTCCTGCTGGGTTCTCCGTTGCAGTATTCTTATTTTTGTTTCTTTCTTTTAAAAACGAAAAAATTGAAATTGAAGCATGAGCAATAAAATCCGACTAGGTATTCTTGGTGGAGGTGGCGATTCTCTAATTGGTATAGTCCATAGAATTGCCGCCAATATGTATGATCGTTATGAGTTGATCGGAGGATGTTTTAATCCTGATCCTGAGCAAAATATAAGCTTCGCCGAAAAACTCGGGCTCAATCCCGCGCGCGTTTACGACACCATCGATGCTCTAATAGCTGGAGAAAATAAACTCCCCAAAGAAGAACGTATGCAGGTCGTGTCGGTACTCACACCCAACTTCTTGCACTACCCCATGGCCAAACAATTACTCGAAAACAACTTCAACGTTATTTGCGAAAAACCCCTAACAACCACCTATGCTGAAGCACTGGAACTGGCCACACTTCAGCAAGAAAAAAAAGTAATTTTTGCGGTTACCTACACCTACACCGGTTACCCAATGATCCGTCAGATGAAGCAAATGATTGCCGAGGGGGCCATCGGTACCATACAACGCGTAGACCTACAGTACTACCAGGGTTGGATCAATCCGATCATTCACAACAAAGAACAACGCAAAACCACCTGGCGCTTGCAACCCGAAAAATCGGGGATCAGTTGTTGTGTCGGTGATATCGGCACCCACGCTTTTGACATGCTCGAATATGTCACCTGTCAACAGGTAGATCAAATTTTGGCCGACCTCAACTACCTCTATGAAGACAACCAAATGGATATTGACGCTACCATTTTGGTCCGTATGCAAAACAAAGCCAAAGGAGTCATCCGAACCAGTCAAATCGCCACCGGTGAAGAAAACAACTTTACCGTAGCCATCTATGGAGATAAAGGAGGACTCAAATGGGAGCAAGAAAACCCTAACTACCTACACCATCTCAATCCTGACCAACCCTTTCAGACCTATAAACGTGCAAACGCATACAATAGCCCTATAGCACAAGATGGCGTAAAAATCCCATCGGGCCACCCCGAAGGTATTTTTGATGCCATGGGCAACATCTATAAAGGAGTCGCTAAGGCCATTTTGGGCGAAAAGGCTTTTGAGGGCGAGTATCCTTCGTTGCATGATGGCGTTCGGGGTATGCAGTTTATCGAAAAGGTAGTTGCTTCGCACAAACAAGGGAATCAATGGATTGCCATGGAATAAATAAATAATAAAATGCTAAAAACAGTCAAAGGACCCGCGCTTTTTCTCGCTCAATTTGTAGACGAAAAAGCACCCTTCAACTCCCTAGATGGACTCTGCCAATGGGCAGCAGATTTGGGGTATAAAGGAATTCAAATTCCCACTTGGGTCGATTTTTTAATCGACCTGGACAAGGCCGCAGAAAGTCAAACCTACTGCGACGAACTCAAAGGAAAAATCAACAGCTACGGACTCGAGATCACCGAATTATCAACCCACCTGCAAGGACAGCTGGTTGCTGTGCATCCGGCCTATGACGTAATGTTTGACAATTTTGCCCCCGATAAGGTAAAAAACAATCCCAAAGCCCGAACAGCATGGGCCATAGAAACGGTCAAAAAAGCAGCAACTGCCAGCCGACGTTTGGGCCTCAACGCCCACGCCACTTTTTCGGGAGCCTTACTTTGGCACACCTGGCATCCCTGGCCACAACGTCCTAAAGGGCTTGTCGAACTTGGGTTTGAAGAACTGGCCAACCGCTGGCTACCCATACTCAATCATTTTGACGAAAATGGGGTCGATGTGTGTTATGAAATACACCCCGGTGAAGACTTACACGATGGCGTGACTTTCGAACGTTTTTTAGAGGCAACTGGCAATCACAAAAGGGTCAATATTCTCTATGACCCTAGTCATTTTGTATTACAACAACTCGATTACATCACCTACATTGATCATTATCATAGTTTTATAAAAGCGTTTCATGTCAAGGATTCGGAGTTTCGTCCCAATGGCAAAAAAGGTGCATTTGGCGGATACGGCGACTGGATCGATCGTGCAGGTCGATACCGATCTCCAGGAGATGGACAAATTGATTTTAAACGCATTTTTACCAAACTTACAGAATATGGTTGTGATGTTTGGGCCGTTTTAGAGTGGGAATGCTGCATCAAGAGCCCGGAGCAAGGTGCGCGCGAGGGGGCTCCTTTTATTCAAAAACATATCATAGAAGCCACTCAAAAAGCGTTTGACGATTTTGCAGGAACTGCCGTGGACAAAGCCCACCTAAAAAGAATTTTAAATTTAGAATAGCATGATTGTGACAATCAACGATTCGTTCAGTATCAGCCATTATACGCTGTTTTTTGAATTATAAGCCTCGTAAAAAATGATACAATCAATGACCGGTTTTGGCAAATCAGAGGCCCATTTGGAAGACAAAAAAATTGCGATCGAAATCCGATCGCTAAACAGCAAAACGCTGGACATCAATACACGGCTTCCCAGCCGATATCGTGAAATGGAGGCAGGTATTCGAAAGCAAATTGCAACCTACTTAGAGCGGGGCAAAATTGACTTATCGCTATACTACGAAAGCACCAACGGAGAAAACGCCTCGTCCATTAACGCACCGGTTGTTAAAAGCTATATGCAGCAACTCGAGCCGCTGGCCACACTTGACGAAACCGAAAAACTCAAAATTGCCATTCAGCTTCCTGACACACTCAAAATTGATCGAGAAGCCCTCGAGGAAGATGAAAAAAATCAAATTATGGCACTGATTACAGACGTGCTTACAAAACTCAATCAGTATCGAATCGATGAAGGCAACGCCCTTAAATCCGATTTTATAGCCCGATTGTCACTCCTCAACCAACAGCTGCAAGAAGTAGAATCACTCGATCAACGACGCAAAAACAAAATCCAAGAAAAATTGCGAACTGCTGTTGCAGAATTACAGCAAAAAGTGGATGAAAATCGTTTTGAACAAGAACTGATTTATTACATCGAAAAGATGGATATCACCGAAGAAAAAGTGCGGCTTGAAAATCACTTGAATTATTTCAAACAAACCTTAGCAAGCAAGCAATCACAGGGCAAAAAGTTAGGATTTATCGCGCAAGAAATCGGACGAGAAATCAACACCATCGGCTCAAAAGCCAATGATGCCGAACTGCAAAAGGTGGTTGTCCAAATGAAGGACGAGTTAGAAAAAATAAAAGAACAACTCCTAAACGTTTTATAATTGAAGTCGGGCAAACTCATCGTATTTTCAGCCCCTTCGGGCAGCGGCAAAACGACTTTGGTGCAGCACCTACTACTACAACAACTACCCTTGCGATTTTCGATCTCAGCCACTTCACGCGCCCCTCGTGTGCACGAGGCAGATGGTAAGGACTATTATTTTATCGATCTCGATTCGTTCAATTCGAAAATCAAAGAAGGGGCCTTTATCGAGTTTGAAGAAGTATACAAAAACACCTTTTATGGAACTCTAAAAAGTGAGTTAGAACGCATCTGGGCTGCAGGATTTCATGTTGTTTTTGATATTGATGTCAAAGGAGGATTGGCGATCAAAAAGCAATTTCCAGATCAGACACTCGCCATATTTGTCCAACCTCCGAGCTTAGAAATTCTTGAATCTCGACTGCGTCAACGCCAAACAGAATCCGAGTCTGCCCTCAAACAACGTATCGAAAAAGCAGCCTATGAGCTGAGCTTTGCACCAGAGTTTGATTATGTTTTGGTCAACAATGATTTAGATCTTGCCAAACAAGAGGTATTGGAGCTAGTCAAAGATTTTATTGCTTAAGATGAAGAAAATAGGTTTGCTCTTCGGCACATTTAACCCCATACATAAGGGCCACCTTCAATTGGCAAATTATTTTGTTCAACGTCCAGAAATTGAAGAAGTTTGGTTTGTCATCAGTCCCCAAAGTCCTTTTAAAACCAAAGAAACACTGTTGGACAACCAATCGCGGCTCGAAATGGTGCAATGTGCACTTGAGGGATTGAAAAATGTTAAAATTTCGACCGTCGAATTCAATCGAGCACAACCCAATTATACCTCAGATACCCTTGCACATTTGAGAGAATGCCACCCCGACCTGGAGTTTATCCTGTTGATGGGTGCAGACAACATGGCCCGTTTTTCTGAATGGAAAAACCATCAAGAAATACTCCAAAATCACCACATCTACGTCTATCCACGTGCCTGGAGTACAGCTAAAAGTAATGTGACCCATTCAAAAATTCATTATGTAGATGCCCCAATGGTGGGGATTTCAAGTACTACATTGAAAAATAATTTGGGCGATCAAAAGTTTTTGAGTCAATGGCTGCCCTCTTGTGTAATCGCATTGATCAGAAAAAATAATTGGTATCGATCATAGTCCATCCAAGATCTGGATCAATCCTTTGGTAGTGGATGCTCGGGAAAAAGCACTGATTTTTTGGGTGTCATTCAACAGCGGCTTGTCCTTGTGCCAAGCCTCATAGACTGTAGTCAAAAATTGCATTTGCGAAATGTGATCTGTAGGTGCAATACAACGATTATATGCCCCATGAGCCAAAAGTTCTGCTGCTTCGCTCTGGGGGTCACCCAAGTTGAGGATGGGCTTTCTGGTGGCCATATATTCAAATAATTTACCCGATACCATACTGGATTGGCCCGCTTGTTCAAAAGAAAAATTGACCAACAAATCGGCCTGTTGTATTTGTACAATTGCCTGTTGATGCGATACATAGCCCAAGTTTGTTGTTGGGATCACACGCGCAAAGGCAGCTACCATTTTTGGTGCTATGGAGCCTACCAACACACAGCAGCTATTTGAGTTGGGATTTTGTAATAAAAAACCCGAAAGTGATTGTAAAAAATCTGGATACGCTTGATGTTCGGTCAGCAAGCCCGAAAAGACAATGGTAAACTTTTCATTTTTTGATTTTGTGTCATTTTGGGCAAACAGTGAAGCATCAAAACCGTTATAGAGCGTGTAGAATTTTTGGGTTTTAGCAGCCTTTTTTTGCAATTGCTGATGAAAATTTTTTGCCGTTGTGGTAATAACTGCGTCTGCAGCCTGTAGCACTTGGCGTTCTAATTTTTGATCCTTTTGGATTGCAAAGGCCCTTCTGGGAAGCGATTTTAAATAAAAAAGATCGGTCCATGGGTCTCTAAAATCAGCCAACCATGGTATAGCAAAACGGTCTTTGAGCTTGCTGCCAATTAGATGTGTAGAATGTGGTGGCCCCGTGGTGATAATCACTCCTGGGTCGTATTGTTCAATGATCGATATGGCTTTGCGATAGGCCGGCTTGACCCAGCCTTTGCGGGCATCGGGCACAAACAAATTGGCGCGTACCCAACCTGCAATTTTTTGGAAAAGACTTTTTTGCTCCACCTGTCCTTGTGGCACACCGGTACGAAAATCTCCTTTTGTGAAGAACGAATACCAACCAAGGGGATTTCTAAATCTGACACGATGGGTTTCGATATTTGCAACCAAACTGTTAAGCGTCGGATCCAATTTTGCGTATGCTGCAGATCGGGTACTAACGGTAAGTACTACAGGGGCATAGCCCATTTTTTTTAAATGCATGGAAAAATACATCCACCGCTGTACCCCCGACCCTCCAGATGGCGGCCAATAATAGGTAATGATGAGTATTTTTTTTGCTTTTGGATACAAACTATAGAGACTAAAACATTAGAATTTGTATTTTTAGGCCACCTACGACCAAAAACATAAAGTTACTTGAATTGACCCAATCGATTACATTGAAAAATATAATTTTATTATCCCTGTTTATTTCCTCACTTTGCAGCACCTTGGCTTATGCGCAAGAAGAAGAGGAAGTCGTTGCCGAAGAAGACGCAACAGAAGTCGAAATACCATTTGATGCTGTTATCGAATCAACACTGAAAGGAAAACGAACAAAGTTTTATGGTGAAACCCGTCTAAATTTTAACCAAATAGCATTTTCTAACTGGATCTCAGGAGGTGCCAGCTCCCTTTCGGGGCTTTTTGGGGTTGACTATCATGCGGATTATTCGGATCGTAATGGGTTGGTCTGGAACTCAAACTTTATTTTATCGGTCGGTACCGCTTCTATATCAGGTTCAAAATATAATCGAAAAGCCGACGACCGCTTACAAATCGAATCTCTGGTAGGTAAGCAAATCAATCCTTTTTGGAAATTTTCGGGCGATTTTAGATTTAAGACACAACTTTTTCATGGCTATCGATTTTATACGCAAGATGGCGAAGAAAAGCGAACACTTACAACGCAGTTTTTTGCGCCTGCCCAATTGCAATCGGGTATTGGATTTTATTATAAAAAAATTGAGGATTTTTGGATCAACCTCGCTCCTGTGACGGCCAGAGTAATTTATGTCGCCAAAAAATTTACCACAAACATCCCCGATGGAACAAGCTACTTGGGGGTAGATAAGGGCGAAAACAACAAGTTCTTTTTAGGTTTTTCGATCAATGGCTATTATAAAACCAGACCCCTAGAGAATGTAACTGTCGAAAACCGATTTAATTTTTATAGCAACTACCTCAAAAATTTCAAGAATATCGATTTTGAAATCAATACCACCATACGCTTAAAAGTCAATGAGATCATATCTGGGACCATTGATCTTCATGCAATTTATGACGATGATGTCCTCAAAAAATTACAGTTCAAAGAGCTCTTTGGAATGGGAATTTTGATTGAAATCTAGTTGGCTGCCGGCGTTAGGTGCTTTTTGACCCATTCCATATTGTAGTAGTTTAGATAAATGTTGAATTTGTTGCCTTGCCCTCGCGGCTCCATTTCTAACAAAACCGTTTGTTGTTTGTTCAAAAAACGAACACCCGGTTTATTGGGGTCGAGCAACAAAGGTTTGTCCCAATTTTTTTGTTTGTAAACCACCTCAAAACCTATGGACTCCAGATGTGATTTGGTTTTTTGAAGTTGTTCTGTGATTTTTGTACTACTGATGTTGTTTTTAGTCCAAAGTTTTAGCTCTACCAGCCGGTCCTTTTCCATAATCAATGAGCCGCTTTTTAGAACATAGAAGGTACCCTGTCCGATTTCTAAAGTTTCATTGGATTCTTGAAAGTTTTTCAATGCCAATTTGGCTTCTTTTTTGGGCATGCCAAAATAAAATGGCTCAAACAGCATTTCATTCGTTTGTGCACTTGCAGCAAAAAGGCCTATTGCAAAAACCAATAAGAGGGTGTGGTGGATGTATTTTTTGGCTATAGTCATCTTTAAAAATACAAAAAAAGGCAGAAAAAAACTTATTTGTTGCGCATCCAAATAGGAACAGCCGAACAGGCTTCGCCAAAGGATATTTTTTTCGCAACCGATTGCAAGCGATCCAACAACAAAGCGTAGGCACTTTGTGGAATTTCTTTTTCGGAACACCCTTTGACAATCACAGGGGCATCTTGGTATGGAGAAAGGTCTAATCGCAGTAATTGTTGTGTAAACAGAATTTTTTCCAAATCATCTAACGTACCAATTATTGCCTGCTGCGCAACACCGATTAGTTTGGATTGAACCAAAAGCAATGCCCAAGAAGGCAAAATGGCGTCCGTAGTGCATTGGATCGCTACAAAATGATTTTGATAAACCGACCAATCAAAAGCATCGAGTTGGACTCTGTATGATTTTTCGCGAAGTATAAAACCCTGTTCTAGCCACTGCGCTACATCGACAACGCTTCGGGGTCCCTTTGAATGATACTCCATCAAGTCGATGACTTTAAGGGGGCTTTGTGCGACTCGGTTAACAATTGGCTGACTCATTTTATAAAAGTCCGAGTTCTAATTTTGCTTCCTCGCTCATCAAATCCTGTGTCCATGGCGGGTCAAAGGTTATTTCGACTTCAGCACTTTGGACGCTGGGTAGGGATTTTACTTTTTCTTCTACCTCTGCTGGAAGGGTTTCGGCTACGGGGCAATTGGGGGTGGTCAGTGTCATGAGAATTTTGACGTCACTTTTTTCGTTGACAAAAACATCATAGATAAGCCCAAGTTCATAAATATCAACAGGAATTTCTGGGTCATAAATGGTTTTTAGAACGCCTACTATTTTGTCTCCTAATTCTTGTGGGTCGATGATTGTTGACATAGTGTTTAGTTAAGTTGGGTTTGAAAAGCAATGGCGTAGAGCTTGATCTGCTTGATCATCGAAACCAAACCATTGGCACGTGTGGGCGAAAGGTGCTCTTTGAGCCCAATCTGGTCTATAAATTGGGTATTGGCTGCTAAAATATCTGCTGGTTTTTGATGTGAAAAAACACGAATTAGCAGTGCAATAATTCCTTTAGTAATAATGGCATCACTGTCAGCAGTAAAAACCACTTTGTCTTCTTGCAAACCAGCATGCAGCCAAACTTTGCTTTGGCAGCCTTTAATAATATTGTCTTCTGTTTTGTGCTGGGGATCAATTAGTGGTAGTGATTTTCCGAGCTCAATCATATGCTCATAACGCTGCATCCAATCTTCAAAAAAGGAAAATTCTTCTATAATTTCTTCTTGTATCGCAGCGATGCTCATAAGGCAATTTACTGATTTATTCTAACATCATTTTGGCTTTATTGACCGCCACAACCAAACGATCAATTTCTTCTTTGGTGTTATAAAAACTAAAAGAAGCTCGGACCGTACCTGGTATCTGATAATAGTCCATAATGGGTTGCGCACAGTGGTGCCCCGTACGAACAGCGATACCCATTTTATCTAATATTGTGCCGATATCATAAGGATGGATCGCTCCTACATTAAAGGAAATTACAGCAGTTTTGTGTGGTGCTTGGCCATAAATTTTTAGGCCCTCAATTTTGGAAAGCTGTGCAGTTGCATAGCGCAATAATTCTTCTTCGTATGCGGCGATGGCGTCGATGCCAATGGACTGTATATAATCTATAGCAGCACCAAAGGCTATCCCTCCAGCGATATTGGGTGTTCCTGCCTCAAACTTATGGGGTAGCCCTGCATAGGTAGTCTTTTCAAAAGTTACGGTAGCGATCATCTCACCGCCTCCTTGATAAGGTGGCAAGAGGTTAAGTAGCGCTGATTTGCCATACAAGATTCCAACGCCTGTGGGGCCACAAATTTTATGTGCCGATGTTACATAATAGTCCAAGTCCAATTGTTGGAGGTCGGTGGCAATATGAGGTGCTGCTTGAGCACCATCAATCACAATTTTGGCATCAACAGCATGAGCGGCAGCGATTAGTTTTTCTATGGGGTTAATGGTCCCTAGGGCATTGGAAACATGGTTGACAAATACCAACTGAGTGCGAGGGCTCAAAAGTTTTTGATACGCCTCCAAATCCAAGGTGCCATTAGGAAGCATCGGGATGACTTTGAGCTGCGCACCTGTTTTTTCACACAACATTTGCCAAGGCACTATATTGGAATGATGCTCCATGGCCGAAACCAACAACTCGTCACCGGGACCTAGTAAGGTTTGATATCCCGAAGCAATAATATTTATTGCATGTGTGGTCCCTGAAGTAAAAATAATTTCATGGGAATGTGCCGCGTTAAAATGTTTCTGGATTTTGATTCGGGCTTGTTCATATGCGTCGGTCGCCTCCTGACTCAATGCGTGAACACCTCTGTGGATGTTGGCATTGTAGTTTTCATAATAATCAACAATCGAGTTGATGACCTGCTTTGGAGTTTGTGAAGTCGCAGCATTGTCAAAATAGACCAAGGGTTGTCCATGGACTTTTCTATTTAGAATCGGAAAATCTTCTCGAATTCGGGCTACGTCTATCATGGGTTTATAAGTCAAAACCTAAATTAACACCAAGTTTTGAAGCAATCAGATGGTTGATGCGTTTTTTAAGTGCAGGTAGCTGCACGCTTTCTAGTACATTGTTAGCAAAAGCGTAGGTCAAAAGGGCCTTGGCTTCTTTATGAGGAATGCCTCGTGTCTTTAAATAAAAAAGTGCTTCTTCGTCAAGCTGACCAATGGTACAACCGTGAGAACATTTGACATCATCGGCAAAGATTTCTAGCTGTGGCTTGGTGTTTACGGTTGTTTTGTCGTCCAGCAATATGTTGTTGTTTTGTTGAAAAGCGTTTGTTTTTTGCGCAATTTTATCCACCAAAATTTTTCCGTTAAAAACCCCTGTAGAACGATCGCTAAAAACCCCTTTGTAGTCTTGATGACTTTCACAATTGGGATGGGCATGGTGGACTAAGGTATAGTGATCGACATGTTGCTGCGCCTGAAGTATGGTAATCCCTTTGAGGGTCGAATTGAGGTGCTCGCCACGATGGTAAAAATTGAGGTTGTTACGGATTAATTTACCTCCAAAAGAAAACGTATGAACACTGACATTGCTTTGTTTTTCTTGAGCGATGTAGGTGTTGTCAATCAGCGATGCAGTGTCGAGGTCATTTTGCAGTTTGTAATAATCCACATAGGCTTCCTTATGCGCATAAATTTCAGTAACACTGTTGGTGACCAACTCATGGGGTTTGAGACTTTGATGACGCTCTATGATCTGTACTTGGGCGTTTTGGTCTACAACTATCAGATTTCTGGGTTGTAGCCAAAGGGCGTGTTCGTTGCCCGTTGCAAAATGTACGATTTCTATGGGTTTTTGGGCTACGGTATTTTTGGGGATATAGATATATGCCCCCTCTTTGGTAAACGATGTATTGAGAGCGGTCATACTGTCTTGACCATCGGCAATTTTGTTAAAATAGGTATCAACCAATTTGCGGTACTTGGGCTTGGTGAGCGCGGCAGACATCAAACAGGCATCGATTCCATCATGTGTGGTATCGGATAAAAAGGGACTATAGACCCCATCAATAAACACAATTTTGTAGGTGTCTACATCGTATAAAAAATATTTTTTTACGTCTTTGAGGTCGATATAATTATCGCTTTTAGAAAACAAGATGTAATCTTTTTTCAAAAGGCGCTCAAGTGAGGTGTATTTCCAACCCTCTAATTTTTTGGTAGGAAACCCTTTTGATTCAAATATTTTTAGGGCATCGATTCTTTTTTGATGCAATTCTTCGTCTAAGACAAAGTCTTCTTCAAATGCAATGAACGAATCTAAAAGTTTGTCTTTGAGTTCCATCTATTCTACCATTTCTTGTTTGATCCAATCGTATCCTTTGGCTTCCAGTTCTTGGGCCAATTCTTTGGTTCCGGATTTAACAATTTTGCCATCATAAAGGACGTGAACAAAATCGGGCACGATGTAGTCCAATAGCCTTTGATAATGGGTAATTACGACAATCGCATTGTCTTTGCTACGAAGTTTGTTGACGCCATTGGCCACAATTTTGAGTGCATCGATATCGAGTCCTGAGTCGGTTTCATCAAGTATGGCCAATTGGGGTTCGAGCATGGCCATTTGGAAAATTTCGTTTCGCTTTTTTTCTCCACCAGAAAATCCTTCATTGAGCGAACGCGATAAAAATTTAGAATCTATTTCGAGTAGTTTTGCTTTCTCCCGAATTTTTTTGAGCATCTCGTTACTTGGCATATCTTCTTGCCCTTTTGCTTTTCGATTTGCATTGATGGCTGTTTTGATAAAATTGGTTACGGATACTCCAGGGATTTCTACAGGATATTGAAACGAAAGGAAAATGCCTTTATGGGCGCGTTCTTCGGGGCTAAGTTCAGTAAGGTCTTCTCCCCTGAGTAAGATGGTCCCTGCTGTGGTCTCAAAATCTTCATTGCCGGCGATCACCGATGATAAGGTGCTCTTGCCGGAACCGTTGGGTCCCATTATAGCATGAACCTCGCCTGGTTTGATGTCTAGATCAATCCCTTTTAATATTTTTTTGCCCTCTACTTGAGCGTGTAAATTTTCAATCGTCAACATAGCTTTATGATTTACCCTACAGATCCTTCGAGGGAAATTTCTAATAATTTTTGAGCTTCTATGGCAAATTCCATTGGGAGCTTATTCAATACTTCTTTACTAAATCCATTGACAATCAACGCGATCGCCTTTTCGGTGTCAATACCTCGTTGATTGCAATAAAATATTTGATCTTCACCGATTTTGCTGGTCGTTGCTTCGTGTTCGATTTGTGCTGTATTGTTTTTGGCCTCTATATACGGAAAGGTGTGTGCCCCGCATTCATTGCCCATCAACAGCGAGTCGCATTGCGAAAAATTTCGTGCATTTTTGGCACGTGCATTGATTTGAACCAGTCCCCGATAGCTGTTTTGTGATTTTCCTGCTGATATACCTTTGGAGATGATTGTACTTCGGGTGTTTTTGCCCAAGTGAACCATTTTTGTTCCTGTGTCCGCTTGTTGAAAATTATTGGTTACTGCAATGGAATAAAATTCTCCGATAGAATGATCGCCTTTTAAAATACATGAGGGGTATTTCCAAGTGACGGCAGAACCTGTTTCTACTTGTGTCCATGAGATTTTGGAGCGCTTGTGGCAAATTCCTCTTTTGGTTACAAAATTATATACGCCTCCCTTACCCTCTTTGTTTCCAGGAAACCAATTTTGAACGGTCGAATATTTGATCTCTGCATGGTCCAAAGCAATAAGCTCTACCACCGCTGCGTGCAATTGGTTTTCATCGCGTGAGGGTGCTGTGCATCCTTCAAGATAGCTGACATAGCTGCTTTCGTCGGCAATGACTAAGGTACGCTCAAATTGTCCTGTCCCGGCCTGATTGATCCTAAAGTAGGTTGACAATTCCATCGGGCACTTAACGCCTTTGGGGATGTAGCAAAATGAACCGTCTGAAAATACCGCCGAGTTTAGGGCTGCATAAAAGTTATCTTTGGGCGGCACGACCGTTCCGAGGTATTTTCTAACCAATTCGGGGTGTTCTTGTATCGCTTCAGAAATGGGGCAAAAGATGATGCCCTTTTCGGCAAGCGTTTCTTTAAAAGTTGTTGCTACCGAAACAGAATCCATAACGATGTCCACGGCCACGCCGGTCAATTTCTTTTGCTCGTCAACGGATATCCCCAATTTGTTGAATGTAGCAATCAATTCGGGATCTACCTCGTCGAGACTTTCATATTTGTCCTTCTTTTTTGGGGCAGAGTAGTAGGAGATGTCCTGAAAATCGGGCTTTTCGTATTGCACATTGGCCCATTCGGGTTCGATCATATCTTTCCATGCGCGATAGGCTTCTAGACGCCAATCTGTCATCCATTGGGGTTCCTTTTTTTTCGCAGAAATCTGCTTGATCACATCTTCATTAAGCCCTTTGGCAAACGTTTCCGAATCGATATCGGTATAAAATCCGTATTCGTATTCTTTAGTTTCGAGTTCTTTTTTTAATTCTTCTTCTGTATACGCCATCGGTCCATTTTTTAGAGTGAAAAACTTTCTCCACAGCCGCAAGTTCTTTGGGCATTGGGGTTGTTGAACACAAAACCTTTCCCGTTGAGTCCTCCTGAATATTCTAAGGTAGTTCCGATCAAATAGAGCAGACTCTTTTTGTCAACTACAATCCGAACACCATTGTCTTCATAAAGGTGGTCATCGGGTTTGCTTTCTTGATCAAATTTGAGCTCGTAAGAAAGTCCCGAACAGCCCCCGCTTTTGACACCCACACGTACATGGGCTGTCGCAGGGTCAAAGCCTTCTTCACGCATCAAGGCACTAACTTTTTCTTTAGCAGTAGGAGCAACTTTTATCATTTTAGAATAGTTTGATTCTAAATAAGGTACAAATATACGATTTCTATTGGCTTAACACGAGCCCCTAGGCATTAAATCCTTATGCCTCTATAAGGTTTAATTATTGATGTTAAAACGGGAATTATTAATGAATTGGGGGTCGTCAAGGGTCTTTAGAAAAGCAATCAAATCGGCCTGGTCTTCTTCAGAAAGTTGAACACCTCCTTGTTGTACCTTTTTCATTAACGGATCGATAGTAGAGGACGGTTGCAGTCCATTGCTATAATGTGCGATGACTTCTTCTAGTGTTGCAAAGCGCCCATCATGCATATAGGGTGCAGTATAGGACAAATTGCGCAGTGAAGGTGTCCTAAATTTGCCATTATCACTCGCCTGACCGGTAACCCCTCCAAGCCCCAAATCAGAAAAAGAAGTGTCCAGCCCGTTGTTATGAAATTGATTGTCGGTCCAAAGGGGGTTATTGGGACTACCATGGCAATGAAAACAATCGCCACGGGCCTCATCCATAAAAACGGCCAATCCATTTTGCTCTGCTGGAGTCAATTGCACTTGTTGGTTTAAAAATTGATCAAATTTGGCGTTTGCCGAAATCAAGGTACGTTCAAACTGAGCCAGGGCCTTTACAATTCGAATCGAATCAATTTTGTCGTCTCCAAAAGCAGCTTCAAAGCGCGACGGATAGTCTGGATGCGCTTCTAGACGTCGGATGATTGCTTCCCAACTGCCGTGCATTTCATCTGGATTGGTGATGGGCTCAAAGGCTTGTTGCTCAAGCCCAAGTTCTTTACCGTCCCAAGCAAACCGCTCGTCATAGTTCCATGCCAAATTGAATAAAGGCATGGCGTTGCGTGTTCCAAATGTGCCAGCTATGCCATCACTAAAACGGGTTTCATCGACAAAAGCGCGGCGGGGCTGATGACAGCTTGCACAGGATTGGGTTCGGTCTCCGGAGAGCAATTTTTCGAAAAAAAGTTGTTCTCCGAGGGCTATGGCTTCTTGGGTCATCGGATTGTCAAAGGGAATTACGGGGTCGATGAGTTTTTCCTTAAACAGCTTGGGAATTTCAAGGGTGTAGGGTGTAGGCGTATAGGCCTCTAAATCAGGTGCTTTTTTGCAAGACAGCCCTAAAAAAAGCACCAATAGCCCGTAAAATTGGTTAGTCGGGAAGGTTTTGTGAAAACTCAAAAACATTTTGTCCGTTTTGATGCATCGCTTTTTGTGCATTAAAGTTAGGCATTAAAGTCGTGTTCCAAGTATTCAAATCCCAGTCTACAGGATTTTTGAACCATTGTTCCAACTTCATATCTATATGAATTGTTACATCTTTTTGTAGGTCTACAGCACCCAAATCTATTGGAATAGAAGTGTCTTCTAATATCAATTTATCGGGATCTGTTGCATCTACCGCTCTTATGAAATGATAATTGAATGGATCGGTAATCACATCGGGATCGGTGCCATATTTTCCGTCCAATTGCATAAAATGATAGCCCCCTCCAAGCTGTTCTGGTATATTCCACGAGGTAGCATTGAGATCGTTGTATGCGCCATCTGTGTTGTCACTGTCCTCAAATCCCAATCGAAAACGAAGGTGCTTGTATTTGCCGGTTTCTACAGATTGAGGTATGGTTATCGTTAGTGTTGATAGGTCAGACAAATCGACCAGATGATAGTGATTTATATTGAGCAATCTACCATCTTCTGACTCCAACTGAAGGTCCGAAATTAGATAGCGTAAACGCGAAAAATTGAGGTAAAATTTTTCATCTATAGCGTAAGTGGTATTTTCTAAATCTTGTTCGTGTACCGCGAAGTCATTCCAAAAATGGCCAAATTTTACTTTGAGCACAATTTCTTTTTTTGGTTGCTCCTTGGTACAAGAAGCAAAAATCAGCAGTACAATTAGTGGGTAGATAAGTAGTTTCATGGGTTATTGAATTGAAAAAATTAGAACATCTGTAAATCCTTGGTTTGGACGATCTGGGTCAAGATCACTATTGCTATTACCAACAACAATTATAGTGCCATTGTTAAGGGTGGTGGCATCTACTGCAGTGTCAATTTGGGAGCCTCCCAAAGTTGATTGCCAAGCTATTTTTCCGTTTGGATCGATTTGAAAAACCCAAGCATCGTTATAACCGTTATTTTGGGTGAGATCCTGATCGGCACTTCTGGAGTTCCCAGTAATGATAAAATTGTTGTTGGGGGTTTTAAGTAAATTGGTTGTAAGGTCAAAACTGCTTCCTCCATAGGTTTTTTCCCAAATTATATCGCCTTGAGAATCGATCTGCACGATCCAAACATCGGCTCCACCTTTGTTTTGACCAATTAGTTGATCGGTACTTCTTGTTGTTCCTGCGATGAGGACGTTTGTATTTTCTAATGCCAAAATTTTTACGCCTTCATCGATTTGTGAGCCACCAAAATTTTTCTCCCAAAGTAAGGTTCCGCGGCGGTCTATACGAACCAACCAAAGGTCATAAGTGCCTCTGTTTTTTGAAACATCAACATCCTCACTGTCTGATGTTCCCAAAATAAAATATCCCCCATCAGGTGTTTGAACTGCACTGTAAGCCGTATCGGTATAGGTCCCGCCATAATATTGGCTCCATTGCAGGTCTCCTATGGGGTCTACTTTCAGCACCCAAAAGTCGCCTCCCGCATGCTTTTGGGTTTTTGCCTGTACATTGCCAGCACCATTTGATGCAGTTACATCTATTATGCCGCTAATCAAAAACCCTCCATCGCTGGTCTTGATTATGTCATAGGCCGTATCGATACCTTGATAACCATACGTTTTTTCCCAAAGAAGATTGGCTTGAGCATCAATTTTTATTAGCCAAATTTGCGTTGTATTATTTTGTCCTTGGCTGAGGTCTTGTGTAGAGCCTGCAATAAGAAATCCTCCGTCAGAGGCAGGTACTATTTTATTGCCTTTGTCATTGCCTGCATGCCCAATAGTCTTTTGCCATAGCAGTGTATGGGTTTGATCAAATTTTAGTAGCCAAAGATCGTAGTCCGAGGTGCTTTTTCCTTCAATAGCTCCATCCGTACTTTGGGTGTTGGCCAATACAAGATATCCGCCATCGGCAGTGGCAATTACTGCTTTGGCTTCTTCATTTTGAGTGCCTCCTAAACTAAAGATGTGGGCAGGTGTTTTCTTGGTTTGGAGGCTCCATTCTTTTTTGGTACAGAACGTTAGCGTTTGTAAAGCCAGCAATCCAATTGATAACCAAACTGCCCTTCTCATAACCAATCTATTCGGACTCTTTTACAAGAAAAAGACCATTGTCAGAATCACTAATTGCCAAAATACCACTTTCAAAATAAGGATAAACACTCCACACTCCTACAAAAGAAGCATTGTTGTGATTTTTGTACGTATCAAAAAAACCAATTTCTGTAATCACCTTATTGTCAATATCTGACAGGTCGTAAACACGCATGCCAGCAGCATAGCTGGCCAAATAAAAACGATTGCCTTTTACGTAGCCGTTGTGATCGATAGCAGAAGTCTCTCCCAAAAATTCAAAGTGGAGTTCGGGGGCATCTAGATCTTGAATGTCAAAGATCATTGTTCGGGTGGGATAGCCGTGAGTTTGTTCGTCAATTTCATCGCCTAATAAAACATACCGATGATCTTCAGTTAGCCAATTTTGATGAGCATAAACCGGAAAGGGATAGGAGCCTTGAAAAATTCGGATGGGGTTTTGTTTGTCTGTAACATCTGCAATAACAAGATTGGAATACGAATTGCCGTCGCTACTCGACGCAAACAAAATTTCCCTTCCGTTATAGTCTGTATCTGGTCCTTGATAGCGTACCACTTGAGCGTCATGTATGTATTGTGATGCGGCATAATTGCCTACTATTTGGGGTTGTTTTGGAGTGTTAATGTCAATGATTATGGCACCTCCATTGGCAAGTGGACTGCCATTGTTGTTTTTTGCACCTACCACATAAGCAAACCCCGTGTCTTCGTTAATTACAATGTTGTGGGCACTCCCAAGTCCGGTGAGTCGTGTATCTGCTTGAAATGCTTGCTTGGTGGTCACACCCCGCAAGCGGGTTAAATCAAACACTTGAACACCATGCCCGCTTGCTTCGCTGACTATAAAAGCATGGTTTTGATACACCTTGACATCCCTCCAAACACTTTCAACAGTAGCGGTTGGCAATTTTCCGAGGTACAGCGGTTTTAGTGGGTCGGTAATCTCTATAAAGGCAGTACCATCTCCCAGGCCCAAAATCACATATTCTTTTTTCGTATCGGGATCGGTCCAACCCCAAATATCATTTCCAAATGAACTTTCAAAATTAGAAAGGGGGAGGTAGGCGAACAAATCATAGCCTAAGCAGGCATATCCATCGGCCTGACCATCGGTGCAATTTACCACCGAAAAGCTTGGGGTAGAAGTGGTATCACCACCCGTACCTCCAGTTCCTGATGTGGTATCGATAACTGTGTCTTCTATTTCATCTTGGTTGTTTTTTGAACACGAAATGAATAGAAGTATTCCAAAAACTATCGAAAAGTATTTGCTCATAGAATGTAAATTTAGCCAACTTGTTAGATATACGATCATCAAACAAGAAACCCTAAGTTGAAATTTTAAAATTAGAAACTTTATTTTTGCAGCATGTTAGAAGATAAGCACCCTTCAAAAACCCCTATAAGTTCGCTTGGCGAATTTGGTTTGATCGAACACTTGACGCACTCCTTTAAACTCAACAACAAAAGTAGCCTGCTTGGTGTTGGAGATGATGCCGCTGTTTTAGAATTCAAAAACACCCAAACCTTGGTCAGTACAGATCTATTGATCGAAGGAGTCCATTTTGATCTGAGCTATGTTCCTTTAAAACATCTGGGGTACAAAGCCGTAGTGGTCAACCTATCAGACCTATTTGCAATGCATGCAACCCCCAGTCAAATTACCATTTCTATCGCCGTATCCAATCGTTTTCCTTTAGAGGCTTTAGAAGAATTGTATCAGGGCATTGGGCTGGCATGCAAAAACTACAATATAGACCTGGTTGGCGGGGATACAACCAGCAGTACTCAAGGATTAATCATATCAATAACTGCCCTAGGAAGTGCATCCAAAGAAAAGATTATCCGTCGTAAGGGAGCCAAAGAAAATGATCTAATTGTCGTAAGTGGGGACCTTGGAGGGGCCTATGCAGGTCTTCAAATCTTGGAGCGTGAAAAGGCCGTTTTTAAAGTCAATCCCAACAGCCAGCCCGACTTAAGCTCTTATACATACAGCATCGGAAGGCAGCTAAAACCAGAGGCAAGAGGCGATGTCATCGATCTCTTGAACAGTTTAGAAATTGTTCCAACAGCCATGATTGATATCAGCGACGGCTTATCCTCCGAGCTTTTACATATCAGCAAAGCATCTCAGGTAGGTTGCCATATCTACGAAGAAAAATTGCCGATCGACCCTGAGGTACTCTCAATTTGTGAAGAATTTAAATTCAATAGCACCACAGCCGCTCTCAATGGGGGTGAAGATTATGAACTGCTCTTTACAATCGATCAAAAAGACTACGAAAAGATCAAAAACCACCCTTTATTGACCGTAATCGGGCATTGCGCCGACCTGAAAAGGGGTAACCAGCTGATAACAGGTTTGGGTCAGCAAATTGCTCTTGAAGCTCAGGGTTGGAACAGTTTTGCAGAATAAGTTTAGCCCAGGGCCACGTCCAAAACCATCATCACTATAAAACCGCCAATAAAGCCCAAGGTAGCAATATCGGTATATCGGTCTTGTTGGGTTTCGGGGATCACTTCTTCTACCACCACAAAAATCATTGCCCCAGCAGCAAAGGCAAGCGCGTATGGCAAAAGAGGCGTAAAAAAAGTAACTGCAACCGCACCCAGCACCCCTGCTATTGGCTCAACAATGGCCGATAATTGACCGTACCAAAAACTCTTAAACCGGCTTACGCCTTGGCGTCGCATGGGCATCGCGACAGCAATCCCCTCAGGAAAATTTTGAATCCCAATACCCATTGCCAAAACAACTGCGCCCGTGATCGATGCTTCTGGAATTCCCGCAGCAACGCCTCCAAAAAGCACCCCTACTGCCAATCCTTCGGGGATGTTATGCAGTGTAATCGCAAGGACCAGAAGGGTACTTCTGTGCCAAGGTGTTTTTATCCCCTCCGAGACTTTAGAATTGATATGGATATGGGGTAAAATTTTATCCAAGCCAAAAATAAACAATGCGCCCAATGCAAATCCTACCGCAGCGGGCATGACTTTTATAAAGCCCTCGCCCTTGCTCATTTCTATACCCGGGGCCAGTAAGCTCCAAAAACTTGCAGCAACCATCACACCGCCGGTAAAACCCAACATGCCATCCAGTACTGCACGGCGCATTTCTTTAAACAAAAAAACAAAAGAAGCACCCAGTGCGGTTAATAACCAGGTAAATGTTGTGGCAAGTAACGCTCCCAAGATAGGGTCCAAATTTTCAAAGTAGGTAATAATCGATTCCATGAGGTTTTAATTTATATGTAAAATTATAATAAACTTTTGGGGCACTGAACTTTATTTCTATTTAGTTACTTTTGAAACATGCCATTGAAAAAGAAATCGTACGACTATATCGTCTGTGGAGGGGGTGCCTCTGGATTGTTGCTTTTGCTTGGTATGTCTGAAGATTCATTTTTTCAAAATTCGAAAATCCTTCTCATCGAAAAGCAGTCACAAAAATCCAACGATAGAACTTGGTGTTTTTGGGAAACCAATCCTGGACCTTTAGAAGAGATCGTATCTTATCGATGGGATACCGCGCTATTTAAACATCAGCAATGGCATAAAAAACTGTTGTTGGATCCCTATCAATATAAAATGATTCGAGGGATTGATTTTTATAATTATGTACACAACATCTTACAAAAACATCCTAATGTTGATGTAGTATACGAAACGGTTAGTCAGGTCAAAGATGTCGATCATTTGACCCAAGTTGTTACTGACAAAGGCCACTATGAAAGTCCCAAAGTCTTTTCGAGTATCAATCAGCCTCAACGTTACACAAACCAAAAAAAATATCCGGTGCTGCAACAGCATTTTTTGGGATGGATTGTCCAAACACCACAAGAAGATTTTGATCCAAAAGAACTGGTTTTTATGGATTTTGATCTGCCTCAAAATGACAGGACGCAGTTCATGTATGTACTGCCTTTTTCCAAAGATCAAGCCTTGTTAGAATTTACCCTTTTTTCTAAAGATTTGTTAACCCCGCAGGCCTATGAAAAAGGGATTACTGATTATTTAGAAAAAATAGGGATTGATACGTATACCATCGTCGAAAAAGAAACCGGCTGCATCCCTATGACCGCCTATAATTTTGACCCACACAACACCAAAAGCCTTCTACATATCGGAACTGCCGGTGGTTGGACCAAGGCATCTACGGGTTATACTTTTCAAAACACCATCAAAAAAACCCAAGAACTCCTCCTTTTTCTGAAAAAAGATAAACCTTTAGATCAATTTAAAATCAGGGGTCGTTATCATTTTTACGATACGTTATTTATCGATGTTTTGGCACGGTATAATGATCAGGGAAGTGATTTGTTCAAAAATCTATTTCAAAAAAATCATCACCAGACCATTTTTAGGTTTTTGGACGAAGATGCTTCATTGTGGGATGATCTAAAAATCATGCGATCGTTTCCGCTTTTGGTTTTTTTGAAAGCACTCCTCAAAAGGCTTTTTTAGGTAGTTCTTTGAATCAATGCTTCCGCCAAATTTTTTAGTGGTTGCAAACGGTCTTTAGGATAAGGAAGTGCGGTTAGTAGATCAAATGCCTTGTGGGTATACCGTTGGATTTCGGCGCGGGTAGCAGCTTCGGCTCCAGTGGATTTAAAAATTTCTTTGACCTGTTGGATTTTTTCTGTGTTATCATCCAGGTTTTTAGAAAACCAATCGATCAGCGCCGCAGTTTGGAGCGAATTTCCGTTTTTAAGCGCACAGAGGTATAAAAACGTTTTTTTGTTTTCAATGATATCGCCGCCTACTTGTTTTCCAAATGTTTTGGGGTCGCCAAACGCATCGAGATAGTCATCTTGAAGTTGAAAAGCAATTCCGATGTTTTTGCCAAAAGCATACCATTGTTCGGCAAGATCAGTAGATGCACCGCCTATGAGGGCCCCCATTTTGAGAGCGCAACCCAAAAGCACAGCTGTTTTATAAGTGATCATTTGGAGGTATTGCGCATTGGTAACTTCGTTTTGTTGGGGAAAATCAACATCCATCTGCTGGCCCTCGCAAACCTGTTGGGCGGTCAAACTAAAGGTTGTAACCAACTCCTTAAACAGCTTCGGTGGATAGGATTCAAAATATTGGTAGGCAGCAACCAACATCACATCGCCAGACAAAATCCCCGCATTGATGTCCCATTTGTTATGTACCGTTTGCTGGCCTCGGCGAAGAGGCGCGGCATCCATTATGTCATCGTGCACCAAACTAAAGTTATGAAACACCTCTACTGCCATAGCCGCAGGAAGTGCCGCACGAAAATCTCCGTTACAAACGTCTGCAGCCAACAAGGTAAGTAGGGGCCGGATACGTTTCCCTCCAAGTCCCAAAATGTAGTTGGAAGGCGCATAAAGGCTTTCGGGTTGTCCTTTGGGTTGTTCGACTTCTAGATATTCTAAAAAGGCTGTGTAATAGGGTTCGACCACAGAATAACATTTTTTCAAAAGTAACGGATTTCAAGAGAAAAGCAACCCCTAAAAACTTTGGAAACTTTTTTTGTTTTAAAAGTTTCTATACGTATATTTGCGCCCAATTGCTATGAAAGAGAAAATTCTTGAACGTGCCGTACAGGATTTTTTGAGCTATGGTTTTAAAAATGTAACCATGGATGATCTCGCGCAAAAACTCGGGATTTCAAAAAAA